>Ga0164242_10000105_pt1 | contig 98571 bp, 89 predicted proteins | sample OricomgcompostMG_FD_108783 | JGI IMG/M metagenome (GOLD analysis project Ga0164242, IMG submission 108783) | Miracle-Growth compost microbial communities from Emeryville, California, USA - Original compost - Miracle growth compost (MG) ...
GGGGCGCACCCACCCGGTGGCTATCGCCCCCGTGAGGGGCGACGGGATCTTCCCCCCCCGGGGCAGGTCCCCGGGGCCTCCCCCCCCCCCCCGCCACAACGCCCGCGCCACGCCCCTGGCCGGGCGTATTTTCTTCGGCCGGCCGGCACGGCGCGCGCCCGGGCGGCGCATCACGACACGGTCCCGGCAAGTCATATATAAGAGTTCTATAATCATGCGTAACCCTGGCGTTCCCGATCGGCGCGCCCGGGCGGACGGCTGCATGTCACGAGGCCGTCCGGACCGATCCGGACCACGAGATCCCGGACCATCATTTTTCGAGCCCGAAGACCACGCCATCAGGGTGCGCAAAACGCCCGGGACGTCCTTCGGCCAGCAACGGACAATCAGTATCCAGGAACCTCATCTTCACCCATTTACGCACAAGGAAAACCATGGACAAGCGCATCGCGCGCAACCGGCTGCAAGTGGCCGAAGCGCTGCACCAATTCATCCAGCAGGAAGCACTTCCCGGCACCGGGCTCGACGCCGATGCGTTCTGGGCCGGCCTGGACGGGCTGATTCACGACCTGACGCCCCGCAACCGCGCGTTGCTGGCCGAACGCGACCGCCTGCAGGCCGAACTGGACGCATGGTACCGGCAGCACCCCGGCCCCATCGCCGACGCCGATGCCTACCGGGCTTTTCTTCAAGAGATCGGCTACCTGGCCAGCGCGCCCGACAACGTCACGATCCACACCACCAAGGTCGACACCGAAATCACGCAGCAGGCGGGCCCGCAACTGGTCGTGCCGGTCACCAATGCGCGCTATGCCTTGAACGCCGCGAACGCGCGCTGGGGCAGCCTGTACGACGCCCTGTACGGCACCGACGCTCTGCCCGAAGACGACGGCGCGACCCGCTCGGGCGGCTATAACCCGGTTCGCGGCGCCAAGGTCATCGCCTACGCGCGCAAGTTCCTGGACGAGAACGTACCCCTGGCCCACGGTTCGCACGCCGACGCCGCCTCCTACACCGTAGCCGACCAGGCCCTGCGTGTGACGCTGGCCGACGGCACGGCCACCGGCCTGGCCGACGCGGCCCTGTGCGTCGGGTTCCGGGGCCGGGCCGACGCCCCCGAAGCGATCGTCTTCCGCCACCATGGCCTGCATTTCGAACTGCAGATCGACGCAACGCACCCCATAGGCAAGCAGGACCGCGCCGGCGTCAAGGACATCCTGATCGAGGCCGCCCTGACCACCATCATCGACTTCGAGGACTCGATCGCCGCGGTCGACGCCCAGGACAAGGTCGGCGCCTACCGCAACTGGCTGGGCCTGATGCAGGGCAATCTGACCGAGGAAGTCAGCAAGGGCGGCAAGACATTCACGCGCGCGCTCAACCCGGACCGCGCCTACACCGACCTGCAGGGCAAGGCCTGCACGCTGCATGGCCGCTCGCTTCTGTTCGTGCGCAACGTGGGGCACCTGATGACCAATCCGGCGATTCTCGACGAACAGGGCCAGGAAGTGTTCGAAGGCATCCTGGACGCCGTGGTCAGCAGCCTGATCGCGCTGCACGACCTGAAGCGCCGGGGCAACTCGCGCACAGGCTCGATATACATCGTCAAGCCCAAGATGCACGGCCCGGACGAAGTGGCGTTCGCCAACGATTTGTTCAGCCGCGTCGAAGCGCTGCTCAAGCTCGAGCCGAACACGATCAAGCTGGGCATCATGGACGAGGAACGCCGCACCAGCGCCAACCTGAAGGCGTGCATCGCCCAGACGGCCCACCGCGTGGCGTTCATCAACACGGGCTTCCTGGATCGCACAGGCGACGAAATGCATACGTCCATGCGCGCGGGCGCAATGGTGCGCAAGGGCGATATGAAACGCAGCGTCTGGATCGACGCGTACGAACGCAACAATGTGCAGGTCGGCCTGGCCTGCGGCCTGCGCGGCCATGCGCAGATCGGCAAAGGCATGTGGGCGATGCCCGACCTGATGGCGGCGATGCTGGAACAGAAGGTGGGACAGTTGAAGGCGGGCGGCAATACGGCCTGGGTGCCTTCGCCCACGGCGGCGACGCTGCATGCCCTGCATTACCACCAGATCGACGTGCAGGCGGTGCAGCGCGGCATGGAAGGCCGCAGCGAGCCGCTGCTTGAAAAGCTCCTGACGATTCCGGTGGCGGCCAGCACGGACTGGTCGGCCGACGAAGTGCAGCAGGAACTCGACAACAACGCCCAGGGAATACTGGGTTACGTGGTGCGCTGGATCGACCAGGGCATAGGCTGCTCGAAGGTGCCGGACATCCACAACGTCGGGTTGATGGAGGACCGCGCCACGCTGCGCATATCCAGCCAGCACATGGCGAACTGGCTGCTGCACGGCATTACGACGAAAGAGCAGATCATGGCCACCATGAAACGCATGGCCGCCGTGGTGGACGGACAGAACGCGGGGGACCCCGGCTACCGCCCCATGGCCGCCGACTTCGATGGCTCGATCGCGTTCAAGGCCGCCTGCGACCTGGTGTTCAAGGGGCTGGAGCAGCCCAACGGATATACCGAACCCTTGCTGCACCACTGGAGGCAGGTGGTAAAAGCCGGCAAGTAAAGCCTATGTGAAGTACTGGGGGTGCTCGGCGCGGATCCGGGCCATGGAGTCCAGGGTGCCCGACAGGTGTTCGCGCAGGCTTTCCTGGGCCGCGGCGGGATCGCGGCCCGCGATGGCCTCCAGGATGCGGCTGTGGTCGCTGACGATGCGGGTCATCTTGTCGCCGGTGGGCAGGTGCAGGCGGCGCAGGCGGTCGATGTGGCCGCTGCGGCTGCACACCAGCTTCCACAAGTCGTCCTTGCCCAGGGCGTTGTACATGCGGCGGTGGAATTCCTGGTCGGCCAGGACGAAGCCGCCGTAGTCCTGCTGGTCCCGCAGCCAGATCTGCCGGGCGACCAGCTCTTTTAGCTGGGCCGACAGTTCGGCAGTGCCGCGCAGGGCCAGCTCGCGCACCAGCTCCAGTTCTATGGCGCGGCGCAGGAAGTGGGTTTCCTCGGCGATGCCAGTGTCGATCAGGCTGACCCGGGTGGCCGCCTGGGGAAATACGTCGACCAGCCGCTCTTCGGCCAGCTTCAGCAGGGCCTCGCGCACGGGGGTCTGGCTGACGTCGAACTGCGCCGATATTTCAACCCGCGACAAAGCGGTGCCGGGCAGGAATTCAAGGGAAACGATCTTGTCGCGCAACAGTTCATAGAGCTGCGGCGCGGCCTGTCGGTACCTGTCGAGTTTGGGTGTGTTCGCCATAGGAAAATTCGATTGACCCCAATCTATTGGTATAAATTTACTTCTTTTTGTTCGTATACTAATATATTAATATAAATTCGCGGTACGCCAAAGCACCGACGCAACAACTTCGAAGAATTTTCTTTCAATCCGTGGAGACGACATGAAATTTACCCCCCGTATAGGCGCGATCCTGCTTGCCGCGTTCGCCGTGGCAGGCACGACGGCGCATGCGCAGGAGATGCACGAAATAACGATCACAAAGCAGCCTAGTATCATATATTTGCCCGCGCTTGTCATGGAAAAGCAAGGGCTGATCGCAAAGGCCGCGGCCCAGGAAGGACTGAAGAACCTGAAGGTGAACTGGCGCTCGTTCAGCAGCGGCGGCGCATCGACCGACGCCCTGCTCTCGGGAAATGTCCAGATCGTCAACAGCGGCGTGGGCAACATGCTGCTGCTGTGGGACCGCACCAAAGGCAAGGTCAAGGGCATCACCACCAACTCGGCGCTGCCCCTGACCCTGGTCAGCCGCAACCCCAAGATCCATTCCCTGAAAGACTTCGGCCCGAAGGACAAGATCGCGGTGCCGACCGTACGGGTCTCGACCCAGGCCATTCTTCTGCAGATGGCCTGCGAAAAAGTGTTCGGCCAGGACAACTGGTCGAAACTGGACGCGAACACGGTGCAGCTGGGCCACCCGGACGCGGCCGCGATGCTGGCCAATCCGAACGGCGAAATCACGTCCTCGTTTGGCGCGCCGCCCTTTTCCTACAAGGAACTCAAGGCGATTCCCCACGCGCACATCGTCCTGCGTTCGACCGACATCATCGACGGCGGCCTGTCGCAGTCCACGCTGTTCACCACGACCAAGTTCGCGCAGGCCAACCCCAAGATCATCAAGGCCGTGCTGACCGCCTCGAAAGAAGCCATCGACTACATCAAGGCCAACACGCAGGAATCGGTCGAGATCTACCGCGAGATCAGCGGCGACAAGACCAGCACCGCCGAACTGATGGATCTGCTCAAGCAGCCCGGCATGATGGCGTTCCAGATGGCGCCCGCCGGCTCCATGAAGTTCGCCCAGCACATGCACAAGGTGGGCATCCTGAAAACGCTGCCAAAGAGCTGGACGGATTATTTCCTGCCCGTCTCGGCGTCGCTCAACGGCAGCTGAAGCAAGAATCCGGAGACCAGAATGTCGCATTTGCTTGAAGTCGATTCCGTCACCTTGCGGTACAAGACACCGGACAGCATCATCACGGCCACCGACCGGGTCAGTTTCAATGTAGGCAGCTCGGACCGTTTCGTGCTGCTGGGCCCCTCGGGCTGCGGGAAGTCCACCTTGCTCAAGGCCGTGGGCGGCTATCTGATCCCGGAAGAAGGCGAGATCCGCATCAAGGGCAAGCCGGTGCGCCGCCCGGGGGCGGACCGCATGATGGTCTTCCAGGAGTTCGACCAGCTCCTGCCCTGGAAGACCGTGCTCGAGAACGTGATGTTCCCCCTGCTGGTGGCGCGCAAGATGCCCCGCAAGCAGGCCGAGGAACGGGCCCGCGCCTATGTGGACAAGGTGCATCTGGGCCCGTTCGCCGACAGCTACACCCACACCTTGTCGGGAGGCATGAAGCAGCGCGTGGCGATCGCGCGCGGCATGTCCATGGAGCCCGACATTCTTTTGATGGACGAGCCTTTCGCCGCGCTCGACGCCCTGACCCGGCGCCAGATGCAGGACGAGCTGCTGCAGTTGTGGGAAGACACGCGCTTTACCGTCATGTTCGTCACGCATTCGATCGCCGAGGCCATACGCGTGGGCAATCGCATCCTTCTCCTGTCGCCGCACCCCGGCGAAGTCAAGGCCGAAGTCAGCGGCGTCGAGGCCGTGTCGCACGAGGACGGCTCGGCCGCCGCTCTGGAACAGGAAATCCACGACATGCTCTTTAGCGAAAGCAACGGGGGGCACGCATAATGGGCCACGCAACCATCACCTTGAAACAGCGCGCCGGCGCCGACGACGAAAAGAAAGTCGTGCTGGTGCGCGAACTCTCGCTCTGGCAGAAGCTGTGGAACAACACGTTCCTGCGCAAGACGGCCATCATCATCATTCTGGCCATAGCCTGGGAAATCTATGGACGGGTACTGGATAATTCCCTTCTCTTCCCGACCCTGTCGGACACCATACGGTCGTTTTTCGACAGCATAGGCACGGGCGTGCTGCTGGATCGCGCCTGGACGTCGATCCGCGTGCTGCTGCTGGGCTACATCATCGGCATCGTCGTGGCGGCGGTCATCACCATACTGGCCATCAGCACACGCATAGGCACCGACTTCCTGGAGGTCATGACGGCCATGTTCAACCCGCTGCCGGCCATCGCCCTGCTGCCGCTGGCCCTGCTGTGGTTCGGCCTGGGCACGACCAGCATCGTGTTCGTGCTGCTGCACTCGGTGGTCTGGGTGGTGGCCTTGAACACCCAGGGGGGGTTTCTGGCGGTATCGCACACGCTGCGCATGGTGGGGCGCAACTACGAGCTTACGGGGCTGAGATACGTGTCCAAGATCCTGATTCCCGCCGCGTTCCCTTCCATCCTGACCGGCCTGAAAATCGCCTGGGCCTTCGCCTGGCGCACCCTGATCGCGGCCGAACTGGTGTTCGGCGTCGCCTCGGGCAAAGGCGGACTGGGCTGGTACATCTTCGAGAACCGGAATCTGCTCAACATCCCCGCCGTATTCGCAGGCCTGCTGACCGTCATCATCATCGGACTGCTGGTCGAGAATTTCGTATTCCGCCTGATCGAAAAGAAGACGGTCCGGCGCTGGGGCATGCAAAGCTAACTCGCATCAGGATATTCAATGAAAACCCCCGACACTTTACGCAGTGCACGCTGGTTCGCGCCCGACGACCTGCGCGGCTTTGGACACCGCTCGCGCTTCATGCAGATGGGCTACGGTCCCGAGGACTGGGCCGGCAAGCCCGTCATCGGGATCATCAACACATGGTCGGACATCAATCCCTGCCACGCGCACTTCAAGCAGCGCGTCGAGGACGTGCGCCGCGGCATACTGCAGGCCGGCGGGCTGCCCATAGAACTGCCCGCGCTGTCGCTGGCCGAGCAGTACGTCAAGCCGACGACCATGCTGTACCGCAACCTGCTGGCCATGGACACGGAAGAGCTGATCCGCTGCCATCCCATAGACGGCGTGGTGCTGATGGGCGGCTGCGACAAGACGACGCCCGCTTTGCTGATGGGCGCCACCAGCGCGGGCGTGCCGGCCATATACATTCCCGCGGGACCCATGCTGCGCGGCAACTGGGAGGGCAAGGTGCTGGGTTCGGGCTCCGACGCCTGGAAGTATTGGGACGAGCGCCGCGCGGGCAATCTTACGCAGACGCAATGGCTGGGCATAGAAGGCGGCATCGCCCGCAGCCACGGCCATTGCATGACCATGGGCACCGCCAGCACCATGACCGCCATCGCCGATGCCCTGGGCATGACGCTGCCGGGCGCCTCGTCGATTCCCGCGGCCGACGTCAACCATATCCGCATGTGCGCCGAAGCCGGCCGCCGCGCGGTCGAGATGGTGTGGGAAGACTTGACGCCGGAAAAAATACAGACCCCGCGCGCGTTTCGCAACGCCATCGCGGTGGCCATGGCCATGGGTTGTTCGACCAATGCGATCATTCACGTCGTGGCCCAGGCCCGGCGCGCCAAGTGCGACATAGGCCTGGACGATTTCGAGCGCGCCAGCCGCGAGATTCCCGTGATCGCCAATGTGCGGCCCAGCGGCGACAAATACCTGATGGAAGACTTCTATTACGCCGGCGGAGTGCTGGGCCTGATGAGCGAGCTGAAACCGCATCTGGACCTGGACGCGATGACGGTCACGGGCAAGACGCTGGGCCAGAACCTGGAAGGCGCCCAGGTCTACGACCACGACGTGATCCGCGGCCTGGACAACCCCATCTACGCGGAAGGCTCCCTGGCGGTGCTCAAGGGCAACCTGGCCCCCAACGGCTGCGTGATCAAGCCGGCCGCGGCCGAGAAGCGGTTCCTCAAGCACACGGGCAAGGCGCTGGTGTTCGACAGCTATCCCCACATGAAAGAGCAGATCAACCGGCCCGACCTGGACGTCACCGCCGACCACGTGCTGATCCTGCGCAACGTGGGACCGCAAGGCGGCCCGGGGATGCCCGAATGGGGCATGATCCCCATTCCGCAAAAGCTGGTGAAGCAGGGCGTGCGCGACATGGTGCGCATCTCCGACGCCCGCATGAGCGGCACCAGCTACGGCGCCTGCATTCTGCACGTCTCGCCCGAGGCGTATATCGGGGGGCCGCTGAGCCTGGTGGAAAACGGCGACGAGATCTCGGTGGACGTGGCGGCGCGCTCGATCAGCCTGAACGTGTCCGAGGACGAACTGCGGCGCCGGCGCGCGGCGCGCACCGCCCCCACCCCCCGCTACGAACGCGGCTACGGCTGGATGTACAGCCGCCATATTCAACAGGCCGACCAGGGTTGCGATTTCGATTTTCTGCAAACCCAGTTCGGCGATACGGCCGGCGAACCGGATATTTTCTAGGAGAACATGCAATGACGGTTTTCAGCTCTGCGGTCATGGACAAGCTGGCGCAGGTAAGCGTCGCCACGATCACGACGACGCTGTATAAGCGCGGTTTCAGGAACCAGCTTATCCAGCAGGTCTTCCCGGTGGGCGGGGCCAGGAAGAAGCGGCTGATCGGGCCGGCCTATACGCTGCGCTATATGCCGGCGCGCGAGGACTTGAACAAGCTGGAGGTGTTTCGCGATCCGTCGCACCCGCAGCGCAAGGCGGTGGAAGAATGTCCGCCGGGTTATGTGCTGGTGATGGACAGCCGCAAGGACGCCCGCGCGGCCTCGGCGGGCGGGATCCTGCTGACACGCCTGCAGCAGCGCGGCGTGGCCGGCGTGGTCACCGACGGAGGGTTCCGTGATTCGCCGGAGATCGCGGCCCTGGACATGCCGGCTTATCATCACCATGCGTCGCCTCCGACGAACCTGACGCATCACCAGGCGATCGATATCAATGTGCCGATCGGCTGCGGGGACGCGCCGGTTTTCCCGGGCGACCTGATTTTCGGCGACGAGGAAGGGGTGGTGGTGATTCCGGCGCACGTGGCCCAGGAATGCGCGCAAGAGGCGTTCGAGATGACGGCATTCGAGGATTTCGTGACCGAGAAGGTCCGGCAGGGGCGATCGGTGGTGGGGTTGTATCCGGCTACGGATCCCAAGACTCTGGATGAGTTCGCGGCTTGGCGCAAGGCGAATAATCGCTAGGACTGGGCGTTCCGGGTCCTTTTCGCTTGTGTCTGGGGGGCGCCTTGGCGGCTGGTGCCGGGGTGGGCTCACCTTGCCCGATCCCGGCTGCGCCGGGACTTCCCGCGTCCAAAGCCCGGATCGAGGCAGTCGCGGAACTCGCGGGGCGATCAGTCCCCCGGACTGATCGCAAACGTCCCGCTCGAACAGCCGCTCCTTTGCCTCCCCGATCCGGGCTCCGGCCACGGCGGGCTCGAAGTTCGCCCGCCCCGGCACCAGCCGCCAAGGCTTGCGTACTAGCCTTGCGTACCGATCTTGGGTATCCATCATTCCGGGCCGGCTCTTCGGCGAACTCCCGGGGGCAGCGTAATCCATCCGTAGCGGTAGAATATGAGTTGTTACTCGTTTCTACCTGGTGGCATTGTGACGATTAAAAAACGCCAGTCGTTGAAGCCGCGAAAGATTCCGCAGCAATCGCGCGCCACGCAAACCGTTGCCGCGATCCTAGAGGCGGCGGCCCGTATTCTGGAAACCAAGGGGCTGGCCGGGCTCAACACCAATCTGGTCGCGCAGCGCGCGGGCGTCAGCATCGGCTCGCTGTATCAATATTTCCCCGGCAAGGACGCGCTGATCGTTGCGCTGTGTCTGCGTGAGCATGCCGTGTTCTTCGCGGAGGCGCAAGGCGCGCTGGGCGAGCCAACGGGTCGGCAGGCGTTAAGGCACCTGATTGCCGTTTCCGTCCACCAGCAACTGCGCCGGCCGACGCTCGCGCGCCTGCTGGACTTCGAGGAAAACCGTCCGCCCATTGCCAAGGAACTGGCGACGTCCAAGGCAGCTTTTCACGAGTTGATCTGGCAGCTTCTGGCCTACGGGGATATTCCGCCACAGCCCAGCATCGAGACGGCGACCGACGATCTTTCCGCTATTCTGCGCGCCATGGTGGACGCCGCGGGAGACCGCGGCGAAGTGGATCGCGACGGCCTGGAATGCCGTGTCGGCCGCGCCTTGTTCGGATACCTGGGAATCGTGGATCGCCAACCTGAAAGGTCGCGAGCCAAGAGATAGGCGGCCTGGAAAATGCGAGTAATAGCTCGGATCATTTCCGCGCCCGGCCCTGGAACCCCGCGTCACGCCTATGCCGCGCGCCACAGGCGGGCGCGCGGCCCGATGCGAGTTTAAAAATCGAGCAATTACTCGCAAAATAGACACCGTGGAAAGCCGCACGATAGGCACATCCGCACAGGGCCCGATCGGTAACGGCTGCCTCCACGACACATTCCAACCTTTCCGCGAGATAGATCATGAATCTTCATAAAGAAGCAAAGCTGAACCACCTGAGTTTCCCCACCACCAATGTGGCCGAGACGGCGGCATTTTTCGAGAAATACCTGGGCTGCGAGATCGTCGCCGCCGGGGAAAGCTGCCTGCTCAAACGCAATGGTTTCGACATCGTTCTGGACCACGTCGCCGGAGAAGAGCCGGTTTGGCCCGGGAACTTCCACTTCGGCGTGGAGGTCGACAGTCTGGACGACGTCCACACCCTCTACGAGGAATTTCTGGAAGGAGGCGTTCACATGGAGACGGAAGTCTTCAACCACTCGCGTGGATCGCGATTCCTTTGCCGAACGCCCGGCGGCGTCCTGCTCGAGGTCACCACCCGCGCGGATGTGCAGAAGGATCAATGGCAAAAGCTGTTTTGACGAATGCCGCGAACACAGTCCCGGACTGAAGTACATCTCAACCTGAAAGCGAGGACGGGCATGCCCGTCCTCGCCGCCGCAAGAACAAGACCCGGGCCAAAACCACTACCCCCGAACCTTCCCCACAACCTCGTCAAGCCGTTTCAGCATCAAATCGACCTCGTCGGCCGTCACATTCAACGCCGGCATGAAGCGCAGCAGGTTCGGGCGCGGCGAATTCAGCAGCAGCCCCTCGGGCGCCATATCGCGCCCCGCATCCACGATGGCCGGCCCGTCGTCGCGATCGAGCATCAACGCCCGCAGCAGGCCCATGCCGCGTTCACCCTTCATGCCCCACTTGGCCGACAGCGCCAGCAGGCCTTCGGACAATTGCCGCCCCCGCGCCTGCACCGACGCCAGGAATCCCGGCGCGGTCAGGGCATCGAACACCGCCACGCCGGCGGCCGTCATCAGCGGGTTTCCATTGTACGTACCCCCCTGATCCCCGGGCTGGAAACACGACACCGACTCGCGCGCGCACAGCGCCGCCAGGGGCACGCCCGCGCCTATGCCTTTGCCCAGGGTCACGATGTCCGGCACGATGCCGGCATGTTCATAAGCGAACAGCTTGCCGGTGCGCCCCATGCCGGTCTGCACCTCGTCGACGATCAGCAACAGGCCGCGCTCGTCGGCCAGCTTGCGCAGCGCGCGCAGGAAGTCGTCCGTGGCGGGAATCACCCCGGCTTCGCCCTGGACGGGCTCGAGCATGATCGCCACCGTCTGCTCGTCGACCAGCGCGCGCACCGAGTCCAGATCGTTCAGATCGGCCTTGGGAAATCCGTCGACCTGGGGCGCGAACAGCTTGTCCCAGCCCGGCTTGCCCGACGCCGACATGGTGGCCAGGGTGCGGCCATGGAAGCCGTGATCGAAAGTGATGATCTTGTAGGCGCCGCCGCGATGCAGCCGGCCCCATTTGCGCGCCAGCTTGATCGCCCCCTCGTTGGCCTCGGCGCCGCTGTTGGCGAAGAAGACGCGATCGAAGCACGACACCGACGTCAGCCGGCGGGCCAGGTCCATGGACGGCTGGTTGTAGAACGCCGGCGACGGATTGATCAGCCGCGTCGACTGCTCGGCCATGGCGGCCACCACGGACGGCGGACAGTGGCCCAGGCAATTCACGGCCCAGCCCTGGATGAAGTCCAGATAACGCTTGCCGTTGTGATCCTCGAGCCACGAACCCTGGCCTCGCACGAACACCAGCTCGGGGCGGTTGGTGATTTCCATCAGCGCATTCACGCCCGAGCGATCGAAGTTCATTATCGTGTCCTGAAATAAAAAGAGGGCCTTGTCGGCGCCGTGGGGAAATGCGAATTTTAGCGCAGCGCCCGATTTTATCCATCGCGGGAACCGGTGCGCCCGAACGAAGGCGGGCCGCCGACGATGCTGTATTATCTTGCCAGACACGTCCGTCCAGAGAATTCCCATGCCCGTCACCATTACCAGCCTGCACAGCTACCCGGTCAAATCCTGCGCGGGGCTGACGCACCGGAATGCGGCCATCACCGCGGCCGGCCTGGAACGGGACCGGCACTGGGTCATCGTCGACCAGTACGGCATATTCATGACGCAGCGCACGTACCCCAGGATGGCGCTGGTGCGGCCCGCCCTGGACGCCGGCGGCAACCTGACGCTGTCGGCGCCGGGTATGCCGGCCGTCACCGTCCCCGCGCCGCTCCGGGCCCCGTCCGACGCCATACAGGCCGTGCCCGTGCGCATCTGGTCCGCCGACACATTGGGCGCGGACGAAGGCGACGACGTCGCCCACTGGCTGGGCGAATTCCTGGGCACGCCCAGCCGGCTGCTGCGCGAACATCCCCGGGCACGCCGCGTCGCCAGCCCCGAACACGTCAACACCTGGATAGACAAACACGGCGACTGGGCCGACGGATTCGCTCAGGAACACGTATTCGGCTTTGCCGACGGCTTCCCGTTCCTGGTCACCAACCAGGCCTCGCTGGACGAACTGAACCGGCAGCTTCAGGCCAGGGGCGCCGACCCCATCGCCATGAACCGGTTCCGTCCCAACATCGTGATCGACGGCCTGGAACCCTACGACGAGGACTACCTGACCGGCATGCGCGCGGGGACGCTGACCTTCGCCTTCGTCAAGGCGTGCGCGCGCTGCCCCATACCCAACATCAACCCCGAGACCGCCGCCGTGGGCCAGGAACCGGGCCTGACGCTGGCCGCCAACCGGATGTTCCCGGAAGGCATGCTGTTCGGCGTGAACGCGGTGGTGGACGGCGCGGCCCAGGCGGTGCTGCAGGTCGGGGACGAGATCGAGCCGGAATTCTATTTCTAATACCCGCCCGGGTCCGCATGGCGGGGCGTCACACCTGTTGCGAGCGGCCGAAGAATTTCTCGAGGCGGCGCTGCACATGTTCCAGGCACAGGCTCAGCACCCAGTAGATGCCGGCGGCGGCCATGTACAGGGGCAGCGGCTGGAAAGTCGTGGCGATCACGTCCTTGGTGGCCAGCAGCAGTTCCGTCACGGTTATGACCGACACCAGCGAGGTGTCCTTGATCAGGCTGATCAAGGTGTTGCTCATGGCCGGCACGGCCAGGCGCAGCGCCTGCGGCGTCACCACGTAGTACAGGTTCTGCCAATAGGTAAGGCCCAGGCTGTAGCCCGCCGACCATTGGCCGCGGCCTATGCCCAGTATCGCGCCGCGCAGGCTTTCCGAAATGAAGGCGCCCGCGTTCAGGCTTAGCGCCAGGATGCCCGCGGTCAGCGGTTCGAACGAAATGCCGATGCTGGGCAAGCCGTAATACACGATGAACACCTGCACCAGCAGCGGGGTGCCGCGAAACAGGCTGACATACACCGTCGCGGGCCACTGGGTGATGCGGCTGGGCACGACCCGCGCCACGGCTATCAGAAAGCCCAGAAGCAAACCGCCGAACATGGCCGCGAACGCGAAAATCAGCGTGTAGCCCGTTCCTTTCAGAAGGATGGGGGCGGCAAGCGCCATTAGATCTGTAAAACTCATGTTCGGCCCAAAAGATACGACATCCCTGCCGGTACGCGCCGTACCGGCAGGGATGTCATCACATCATTCTTCCAGACGCGGCCCGCCGGGCCGCCCGCATCATTTGGGCTTGCGGACTTTGCTGACGTCGATGCCAAACCATTTGTCCGAGATCTTGGCAAACTGGCCGTCCTTGAACGAAGTTTCAAGAATCTTGTCCAGGGCCGCCTTGAACTTGGGGTTGCCTTTGCGGAAGGGGATTCCATTGAACTTGGGCGTGCCGACGATGGCGCCGCCGCGGATGGGGATATGCGACGTCTTGACCAAGTAGGCCGTCATCAGTTGATCGTTGAGCGCCGCGTCGATGCGCTTGTCGACCAGGTCGGACAGGTATTCGGGCGCGCCGGGATAGCTTTTGACGATCACGCCTTTCTGCGCCTTGGCCAGCGTTTCATAATTGCTGCCCTGGCCCACGCCCAGCTTCTTGCCTTTCAGATCGGCGAAGCTCTTGTAGTCCGCCGTATCGTTCTTGCGCAGGATCAGTTGCGGGCTGGACGCCACATACGGCACCGAGAAGTCGAAAGTCTGCTTGCGCTGGGGGGTGATCCCGACCTGGTTGACGATGATGTCGAACTTGCCGGCGCTAAGCCCGGCCAGAATGGCGCTCCATTCCGTTTTCACGAACTTGATCTTCACGCCCAGCTTGCTGGCGATCATCTTGGCCACGTCCACGTCGAACCCGTCCAGCTTCTGGGTCTTGGTGTTGACGAAATTGAAAGGCGGGTACGTGCCTTCCAGCCCCACGAGCAGGGTGCCGCGCGCCTTGATCGTATTGAGCAGATCGGTCGCGTGGGCCGGTACGGCGGCAAGCGCCGAGAAAGCGGTGACGCCGGCGGCAACCGCCAGGCGCAAGGAATGTGCAAGTTTCATGTTCTTCCGATATGAGTGGACACGGCAAAGTACTCGACCAGGTCCGGGCGGGACCCGACTTCGCCCAGGCGGCCATACTAGCAAGAGTCCGGGGCATATATAACGATTCGATAATTACTTATATATTACTAAATCAAATAATATGCGTAAATATCTGAAGATTTTGTTATTTATCTGCGGTTTTGCCGCATCCGGCGTGCCCGGCATGCGACAAAACCGCAACAGTCCCGGCTAATACAGGCTTAGCTGGACGCCGGGCTGCGGTCCCGGATCGCCATGGTCCGGACCCAGCCCGCTGGCGCGCACCCCCAGCAATCGTATGCGCCGATCCAGCGCCACCCGTTTCAGACAGGCGCGCGCGGCGCCGAGAATGGCGCCGGCATCGGCCGTGGCCGCGCCCAGCGTGGCGTCGCGGGTGACCGTGCGGAAATCGTCGAAACGCAGCTTCACGCCTATGGTGCGGCCCGCATAGCCCTTGCGCCGAAGATCGTCCGACAACTGGCCGCACAGACGTTCCAGCCAGCCCGAAAGCGCCTTGCGGTCGCGCACCACGTGCAGGTCCCGCTCGAACGTGGTTTCCCGGCTGATCGATTTGGGTTCGGAATGGGTGACGACGGGCCGCTGATCCACCCCGTGGGCCACGTCCACCAGCCAGCACGCATAGCCCAGGCCGAAATGTTCCTGCAGCAGGGCGGGCGGCGCCTTGGCCAGGTCGGCGATGGTGACGATGCCCAGGCCCGCCAGCCTGGCATTGGCCTTGGGGCCTATGCCATTGATCTTGCCCACCGGCAAAGGCCATATCCGGCGCGCCAGGTCGTCCTCGGCCAGAATGGTCAGGCCATCGGGCTTGTCCAGCTCGGAGGCGATTTTCGACAGCAGCTTGTTCGGGGAAATGCCTATGGAACAGACCAGCCCGGTCGCGGCCCGGACTTCGTCCTTGATGCGCCGTCCGATTTCCCGCGAGGATTCGGGGTGCGCCGTCAGGTCGACGTAGATTTCGTCTATGCCCCGGTCTTCCATGCATGGCGCCACGCGGGCCACCGCCGCCTTGAATAGGCGCGAATAATGCCGGTACTGGGTGAAGTCGGCCGGCAGCAGCACCGCGTCGGGCGCCAGCGCCGCCGCCTTCATGACGCCCATGGCCGAGAAAACGCCCAGCGCCCGCGCCTCGTAGGTGGATGTGGTGACCACCCCGCGGCCGGCGTAATCGCGCAAGTGCGAAAACACCCGCTTGCCATCGGCCATGCGCGGACCGGTGTCGCTGCGCCCGCCGATGACGACCGGCAGGCCGCGCAATTCGGGGTAGCGCAGAAGTTCGACCGAAGCGTAAAACGCGTCCATGTCGACGTGCGCTATTCGACGTACCGGTGTTTCCATGACAATACTGTTCATATATACAGCCTGATTATACGGCCACGACGCGCCAAGTTGGGTAATCACGCATTCCTGTCGCGCGCCGAAACGCCTATAACAGCGCCACGGGGTGGGGAATTGCGAATCCGGCGGGTTCGACCGCCCCGTGACGCCCATTCAGTCAATACCCAAAAGGAAAACACCGTGAAATACCTGCTCGCCTCCGTTCTGGTGGCCATACCGGCCCTGGCCGCCGCCCAGACCCCTGCCGCCCCTGCCGATACGCTGGCCCATGTCATGCAAAGCCATACCTTGCGCGTATGCAGTCCCGGCGACTACAAGCCTTTCAGCTTCATGGAAAAAGACGGCCACTTCGAAGGCCTGGACGTGGACATGATGAATTCGCTGGCCAAAAGCCTGGACGCCAAAGTGGCCTTCGTCAAGACCACCTGGTCCAAGCTGATGGACGACTTCACCTCCGGCAAGTGCGACGTCGGCGCCGGCGGCATTTCCGTCTCGCTGGCGCGCCAGCAGCGGGCCTATTTCAGCGCGCCCTACATGATCAACGGCAAAACACCCATCACCCTGTGCGCCAACGCCAAGAAATACCAGACCATCGCCGACATCGACAAGCCCAGCGTGCGTGTCATCGTCAACCCCGGCGGCAGCAACGAAAAATTCGCCAGGGACCACCTGTCCAAGGCTCACATCATTCTCTACAAGAACAACATAGGCATCTTCAACGAAATCGCCCAGGGCCGGGCCGACGTCTTCGTCACCGAAGCCGCCGAGGCCGAAGTCCAGAGCAAGCTCAATCCCAAGCTGTGCGCCGTCAACCCGAACAAACCGCTGCAGTACGCGGAAATGGGCTACCTGCTGCCCAATGGCGATACGCGCTTCAAGCTGTATGTCGACCAGTGGCTGCACCTTGCCAAGGCCGACGGCGAATACGCCCGGATCGCCGGCAAATGGATACCGCAGGGCAAATGATCTAGGAAGACTCTGGCATCCCCCCGACGAGCGGCGGCAACCGGCGCCGGACGGGGGTCGTCTTGACGATGGCCGTGTTGGTCTCGGCCTGGTCCACCAGCGTATCCAGAATGGCGTCGAGCTGTTCCATGGACTGCACGCTGAGCCGCGCGATGAAACAGTCTTCGCCCGTGACCTTGTCGCATTCGGTGAATTGCGGAATCGCCCGGATCTGGCGTTCGATGGCATGCATGCATCCGGGCAGCGGCCGCACCCGCACTATGGCCTGCAGCATATAGCCAAACGCCCTGGGGTCGACATCGACCGTATATCCCGTCAGTACGCCCCGCTCTTCCAGGCGCCGCAGGCGTTCGGCGACGCTGGGCGAGGACAGGCCGCACAACGCGGACAAGGCCTTGAGCGACAGGCGCGAATCGCCCATGAGTGCGGCGATGATAATTTGGTCTGTTTTGTCAATCATGATCGTTCATAAGACATTTCAATAAAATACCATCGATAAAAAAAGTAATGGCGTTATTTTGCCTAATTTTATCCATGGATACGTTTCCTGAAAAACGTCACACTTCCATCTTCCGCAAACAGGAATCGACACCATGGAAAATCAGGTAAGGCGGGGCTCGCTGGAAATGGCCGGCGCCATGACGATCGCGGGCACCATAGGCTGGTTCGTGCTGATCTCGGGACGGCCCGTCCTGGACGTGGTCTTCTGGCGCTGCGTGTTCGGGGCCGCGACCCTGCTGGTGGTCTGCGCATGCATGGGGCTGCTGCGCCCGGGCGCGCTGGACTGGCCCCGATTCGGGCTGGCGCTGGTCAGCGGCATTGCCATCGTGGGCAACTGGATCATGCTTTTCGCCGCGTATTCCCGGGCCTCCATCGGCATCGCCACGGTGGTCTACAACACGCAGCCGTTCATGTTCGTGGGGCTGGGCGCGCTGTTCCTGGGCGAACGCCTCACCGTGCAGAAAATGGCCTGGCTGGGCCTGGCGTTCATCGGCATGCTGGCCATCACCCAGTCGCACTCGGCGCCGGCATACGGCGGACACGCCTACCTGGCCGGCATCGCCCTGGCGCTGGGCGCCGCGCTGTTGTACGCGGTGGCCGCCCTGCTGGTGAAACGCCTGACCGGCACGGCGCCCCACCTGATCGCGCTGATCCAGGTGTGCGCCGGCGCGGCGCTGCTGGCGCCGTACGCGCACTACGCCGTGCTGCCCACACTGCCGCCCGCCGCATGGAGCACGCTGCTGGCGCTGGGCGTCATTCATACCGGACTGGCGTACGTGCTGCTTTACGGCGCCATCCAGCGGCTGCCCACCGCCATGACCGGAATCCTGTCGTTCATCTACCCTCTCGTCGCCATCCTGGTGGACTGGATCGCTTTCGGCCACCGCCTGCAATGGCCGCAGTGGTTCGGCGTGGCGGCGATCCTCCTGGCCGTGGCGGGAATGCAGCAAGGGTGGACTCCCCGGCGGCGCCCGGGCAAGGCGGGCTGCTAGGGCTCGTTCACACCAAAAGGGGAGAACGCGGGGCCGGGAACGCGCCGGGTCAGCTTATCCTGCGCGCCTGCAGGGCCCGGATGCGCGCCACCGCCGGACGATCCGCCGTGGCCGCGTCCATCATCCGGGCCAGGTCGGCCTTCAGGGCGGTGCGCGCCCCGCCGTCCAGGTAGACCATATGCCCCGACGGATAAAAACGCGTGGTCAGGTTCTCGCGCACCACCAGGTCCACCAGGGGCATGTGCTTCAGATCCAGCACCGTCTGGAAGAAAGGGGTGACGAAATCGTACAGCCCATTGGCCGACAGCACCTTCATGTCCACGTTCAGGCTCATCGTCGCGGCCAGGTCGCCCGCCGTGTAGAGAATCACATTGCCCTTCTTGTCCAGCCCCTTCTGCACCCCGGTAGGGTCGATGTGGCTGAAATCCCAGAATTGGAAGGCCTGGTCGTTCAGGTCGGTGAATGCGGAATTGGACGTGAATTTCAGATCGTCGTTCAGGTACTTGTGCCACATCGCCGTATACACGCCCGACACCGCCGTCATGGTGGGGTCGTTGCCGCCCGAATTCGGCGCGATGTTCCTGGCTATGCCCGTGTCTATGCCGGTCACGCGCCCATCGTACGAGCCCAGGGCAAGCCCCTTGTCATGCAGCAGGCGCGTCAGGAACAGCAGCCGCCCCTGGCTGTCGCCCGCGGCGATGTCCAGGCTCCACGACGCCAGCGTTTCCTTATCGATGCCGGTGTATTCGCTTAGCCGGCGCAACGCCGACGGCTCGACCTTGGGGAAGTCCTTCAGGGCCGCCGCGTAGCCATCCAGAGCAAACGCGCTGACCGTCTTCAAGAATGCCATCACGTCATCGGGCCGGGGACGCACCGTCGTTTTCGCGTGATACCAGGCATCGGCCGCGGCCGTGGGCAGCGCACCCACCGGATTGCCGGCCTGGGCGTAATCGAGGATCGACGACTGGATGGTCACGCCGTTCAGATCCACGCCGTCTTCGTGCAGCACGTACGACAGCACGGCGCTGCGGGCGGTGCCGTACGACTCGCCGAACAGGAACTTGGGCGAATTCCAGCGATCGTTTTCGGTCAGGTAGCGCTTGATGAACTGCTTGATCGAATTCGCGTCCTGGTCCACGCCCCAGAAGTCCCGGTTCTTCCAGGGCGCGATGGCCGCCGAATATCCGGTGCCCACCGGATTGACGAACACCAGGTCGCTCTTGTCGAGCAGGCTGTCGGGGTTGTCCTCCAGCGTATAGGGCGCGGGCGGTGTAAAGCCGGGCATGGACGTCTTGATGCGCCTGGGCGCGAACGATCCCAGAAGGACGAAGACCGAGGACGATCCCGGCCCGCCGTTATAGAAAAACGTCACCGGACGGTCGTCGAGATCCTGTCCATCGACGGTGAACGCCACATAGAACATCTTGGCGCTGGGCTTGGAGCTGCTGGCGTCGACCGCCACCAGATGCCCGGCCCTGGCCGTATACGAAAACGCCTGGCCGTCCAGCTTGATGTGGTGATGCGTGATGGCGGCGTTTTCGCCGGCGTCGGTCACCGAATCGTCGGGGCCGTTGCCGTACGCGGTGGGATCGGCGCACGGCCGGTCGGCCTGGCGCGGCGCCGTGCCCGAAGAAGATGATTTCCTGCCTGCCATGATCGGTCTCCTTTTTCCACCCCGCGCCCGCGGCCCGCCGCGACGCGAGCCCGTCCGGGCCGGCGGATCAAAGCACGTCGGCCACCTTGCGTCCGTCGGGGCTGCCCAGGCCGCTGCAGGCATCCCAGCCGGCCGACGCCCGGAAATAGCCATTGTCGCCTTGCGTGACGTCGTTGAAGGCGGCGGGCCCGCCGTACAACCTTGCATTGACATAGCCCGCGTCGCGCCCCGTCGACGCATTGATCCGGGCGATGAGCGCCGCCCACAGCGGCGCCACGGCGCTGGTGCCGCCCACTACTTCCTGCGCGCCATCGATAAGCACGCGATATCCGGTCGCGGGGTCGGCGTCGCCGGCGACGTCCGGTACGCCGCGGCGTACCAGGGCGGTGGTGCCGTCCGGAGAGCTGACGGTCAGTTTGCGCTGCCAGGCGGGCAGGGCGAACACCGTGCTGACGCCGCCGCCGCCCGCACCGCCCTGCGCGCCGTCGTTCCACACGGTTTCACTGGCGGCCGCCTGGCCCGACGCCCGCAGGCTGGTGCCGCCGCAGGCCAACACATACGGGCTGGAGGCCGGAAAATCGACGTGATTGGCGCCATCGGCGACTCCGTCGCCCGCGCCGTTGTCCCCGGCCGCGGCGCATACGGTCACGCCCATCATCGCCGCGGCCTTGAGCGCGTCGTTGAACGCGCGCAGCGATTGCGCCGTCCACGACGGTTCCGGGCCGCCCCAGCTTATGGAAATGACCGACGGTTTGTTCTGCTCGTCATGCACGGCACGATTCAAGGCGTCGATGAAGCCGGCATCGCTGTTGCTGGAAAAATACACGACAAGAGAGGCCTGGGGCACGATGGCTCCGGCGATCTCGACGTCGAGCATGACCTCGCCGTCGGGGCCGCCGGGATCGCCCGTGGGCGGGTGTTCCGCCCCATCCACCGACACCACCGTCACCGACGGGGGCGCCACGCCCAGCGCCGAGAAATACGCCCGCATATCGCTGGCGCTGTAGCCGCCGCCCAATTCGATGATGCCCACGCACTGTCCCTGGCCCGCGCCATCGGGGAAGTTGTACAGCTCGGCGACCTGCGTGGGCAGATAGGCCTGCTGCGCGGCGCTGTCTCCCATCCGGAACGGCGGGCGCAGGCGAAAGTGCGTACGCGCCTGGGGACGGTCGTCCAGCCCGACCACCGCCGTCACGATGCCGTGCAGCGTCTCGGGCAGATGCAGCGGGCCGGCGTGTCCGCGATACCCGCCCCGCTGGTGTTCGTAGCGCTGCAGCTCGATGCCGAACGCGATATTGAACTGCGCCACGGTTCCACCCAGCACGATGATGCCGGAAGCGGCGTCCCGGCGCACCGTACTTAACCCATGGCTGTGGGCGAAATCGGTGATCTTTCTGATGTCGGATGGGGCGGCGCCGAATTTCGCGGCGAATTCGGCGCGCGCCATGTGCTCGTGCAGGGTGTCGCCCGCGACCAGCCTGTCGGCGATATCGCTGAATTCGCCGTACCCCTGGCGACGCAGCACCACCACGACCCGAATCTGCTGGGCGGGATCGGCCGCGCCCACACAGCGCGCTCCGAGCATCTGGGTGCGTTCGCTACCGGGAAGAGGTATCTTTGCCACGACGCCGGCCCTCCTTTGTTGGGAAATGCGCACTGGAAAACCAAGATCAAGACGGCACGGCCAAGCCATGCCTGAAATTCATTTAACAGCACCCGCGCCGACGCGCACAAGCGCCTGCAATAGGCTTTTACACATCCTTTCGGCCAACGCCTGAAATACAACCAGATGTTCCAGGCCGGCGATGCGCGCGCGATCCGCCGCCGCACCCCGAGCCCGCGCATCGCAGTATGCTTGCATGGCGTGCGCGCGCAAACGCCGATCAAGCCGTCGCCGCACGCCTCAAATCAACCGGAGCCCCTAAATGAATCACGCCCTGGTGCTGTATGCGAACAGCACGTATTCCAGTCCCTATGTCCTGTCGGCCTACGCCGCCCTGGTCGAAAAAGGCCTGCCCTTCGAGCTCAAGACCATACAGCTCGGCGGCCAGCAATTCGCCAGCGACTACGCCGGCCTGTCCATGACATCGCGCGTGCCCACGCTGGTCGCGGGCGATTTCTCCCTGTCGGAATCGTCGGCCATCGTCGAATTCCTGGAAGACCGCCATCCCGCTCCGGATTTCGCCGCCGTCCTGCCCACCGATCTGTTCCAACGGGCGCGCGCGCGGCAGATCATGGCATGGCTGCGCAGCGATCTGGATGCGCTGCGCGAAGAACGCCCCACCACCGTGATATTCGCGGACAAAAGCCCCAAGCCGCTGTCGGACCGCGGCCGGCAGGCCGTCGACAAATTGTTGCGCGCCGCCGACGCCCTGATCGACGCGCAGGGCGGCAACCTGTTCGGCCAGTGGTCGGTCGCCGACGTGGATTTCTCCGTCATGCTCAATCGCCTTGCCGCCAATGGCGACCCGGTGCCCGAAAAGGTGAAACGCTACGTCGATCGGCAATCGCAGCGGCCGTGCGTGCGCGACTGGTGGGCGCGCGCGGCCGAGAATGCCTAGGGGGCTGTTTGCGCGCCTGTAACGTGTTTTGGCCAAAAACGACAAGCCGGGCCGCCGGCCCGGCCTGGAAAACACGATTTCCACCACTCGGAGCGTTGCGTTTCGCCAACGCCCCGGGCCCGGAAAACAGCCGGCTTCCATAGGGAAACCAGCCCCCGGCCAGCCGAATCGCCCCATGAAACCATGACAAAAACGACGCGCCGGCATTTATGTCGCAATTAAGCTTGAAGTCGTCTTTAATGGAACATTCGAACGGCTGCTTTTGGCCAAGAATTGCGTACATGAACCATCCCCGATCCGAGCGATGGCAGGTTGAATCCAGGAGCACAAAATGAGTTCTGTACACGATGACAGCATAGTCATCGACGGTCTGATCATCGCCAAATGGGACCGCTCAATCTTTGAAGACATGAAAAAGGGCGGGCTCGCCGCGGCCAGCTGTACCGTGTCCGTCTGGGAAGGCTTCCAGGGCACCATCAACAATATCGCGGCCATGAAGAAGCTCATCCGCGAAAATTCCGAACTGGTCACGCTGGTGCGCAAGGTCGACGACATCCGCCAGGCCAAGAAAGACGGCAAGACCGGCATCATCCTCAGTTTCCAGAACGCGCACGCCTACGAAGACATGCTGGGCAACATCGAAGCCTTCGCCGACATGGGCGTACGCGTCGTTCAGCTTTGCTACAACACACAGAACCTGGTCGGCACGGGCTGCTACGAACGCGACGGCGGCCTGTCGGGGTACGGCCGCGAGGTCATCGAGGAAATGAACCGCTGCGGCCTCATGGTCGACCTCTCGCACGTCGGCGCCAATACCTCCAAGGAAGCGATCCTGGCTTCCAAAAAGCCCGTGTGCTATTCGCACTGCCTGCCTTCGGGCCTGAAAGACCATCCCCGCAACAAAAGCGACGAAGAACTCAAGTTCATCGCCGATCACGGCGGTTTCGTCGGCGTCACCATGTTCTCGCCGTTCCTCAAGCGCGGCATCGAAGCCACGGTGCACGACTACGTCGAGGCGTTCGACTACGTCATCAACCTTGTCGGCGACGACTGCGTGGGCATAGGCAGCGACTTTACCCAGGGCTACGACAAGGGCTTCTTCGACTGGATCACCCACGACAAGGGCCGTTACCGCCGTCTGACCAATTTCGGCACCGTCCTGAACCCCGAAGGCATACGCACCATCGGCGAGTTCCCCAACCTGACGCAGGCCATGGAACAGGCCGGCTGGGCGACGTCCCGCATCGAAAAGGTGCTGGGCCAGAACTGGATGCGTTTCTACGACGACGTCTGGAGCGTTTAACTTCTTAACCACCGCACGAACCCGCAGCCCCCGGAATCCTCAGGTCTCCGGGGGTCTGTACGCACGCGCCCACGGAGCCAGGACTCATGCAACCTTTAGTACCCATCAGCGTCGACGAACACACCGGCATCTGGACCACCGACAACCTGCCCATGCTGTACGTGCCCCGGCATTTCTTCGTGAACAACCATACCGCGGTCGAAGCCGCCCTGGGCCGTGAGAAATACCAGGAAATCCTGTATCCGGCCGGGCATAAATCAGCCTATTTCTGGTGCGACAAAGAAAGCAAGCAGCACGGCCTCAAGGGCATGGACGTCTTCGAGCATTACCTGAAGCGCCTCTCGCAGCGCGGCTGGGGGCAATTCGAATTCCATTCGCACGACGCGCCCAACGCCAGCGCCGTGATCCACCTGAAGAATTCATCCTTCGTCCTGCAGCAGCCCGGCCAGACCGGCAAGCTGTGCTACATGTTCGCGGGCTGGTTCGCCGGGGCCATGGACTGGGTGTCGGACCAGAACGGCGTGGCCGCCCGGGCCGTGTCGCGCGAAACGCAATGCGCCAGCGAAGGCTTCGACCACTGCGTCTTCTCCGTCACCCCCATCCGATAGGGCCGCGCCATGCGTTACGAACATCTGTTTTCCCCCATGACGCTGAACAAGCTGGTGCTGCGCAACCGTATCGTCAGCACCGCCCATGCGGAAGTCTATGCAGGGGAAGGCGGCCTGCCCGGCGAACGCTACATCAGGTACTACGAGGAAAAAGCCAAGGGCGGGCTGGGCCTGGCCATATGCGGCGGTTCCAGCCCGGTCTCGATCAACAGCCCCCAGGGCTGGTGGAAATCGGTCAACCTGGCCACCGACGCGGTCATCGACCCCCTGTCGCGGCTGGCCGAGGCCATGCACCGCCACGGCGCGAAGATCATGATACAGGCCACCCACATGGGGCGCCGCTCGGCCTGGCACGGCGAACACTGGCCGCACCTGGTCAGTCCTTCGGGCATTCGCGAACCCGTGCACCGCGGCAATGCCAAAACCATAGAAATCGAGGAAATCCGCCGCATCGTGCGCGACTTCGCCAAGGCCGCCACGCGCATCCAGCAGGCCGGCATGGACGGCATGGAGGTCTCGGCCGCGCACCAGCACCTGATCGACCAGTTCTGGAGCCCGCGCACCAATTTCCGCGACGACGAGTACGGCGGGTCTCTTGAAAACCGCATGCGCTTCGGCATCGAGGTCATGACCGCGATCCGCGAGGCCGTGGGCGCCGACTTCTGTGTCGGCCTGCGCATGTGCGGCGACGAATTCCACGAAGACGGCCTGGACCACGAACAGCTCAAGGAAATCGCCCACGCCATGGCCGAGACCGGCCTGACGGACTACATCAGCGTGGTGGGTTCGGGCGCCGACACGCACAATACCCTGGCCAACTGCATGCCGCCCATGGCGCTGCCGCCCGAGCCGTTCGTGCACCTGGCGGCCGGCATCAAGTCGGTGGTGCGCATCCCGGTCATGCACGCGCAAAGCATTCGCGACGCGAACCAGGCCGAACGCATCCTGGCCGCCGGCATGGTCGACCTGGTGGGCATGACGCGCGCCCAGATCGCCGACCCGTACATGGTGGCCAAGATCCGCGACGGCCGCGAAGACGAAATCAAGCAGTGCGTGGGCGCCAACTACTGCATAGACCGCCAATACAACGGCCTGGACGTGCTGTGCGTGCAGAATGCCGCCACGTCGCGCGAAACCACCATGCCGCACATCATCGCCAAGACCAAGGGAACCAGGCGCAAGGTCGTCGTCGTGGGGGCGGGCCCCGGCGGGCTCGAGGCGGCGCGCGTCAGCGCCGAACGCGGCCACGACGTGGTCCTGTTCGAAAGCCAGCCGGAAGTCGGCGGCCAGATACTGCTGGCCGCCAAGGCGCCGCAGCGCGAACAGATGGCGGGAATCGTGCGCTGGTTCGACCTGGAAACCAAGAGACTGGGCGTGGATCGCCGGCTGGGCACCACCGCCACGGAACAAAGCATACTGGCCGAACGGCCCGACATCGTCGTCCTGGCCACGGGCGGCTCCAGCTTCACCGGCCAGGTCGGCGGCTGGAACGTGGACAAGGGCTGGGCCGTCAGCGCCTGGGACATCCTGTCGGGCAAGGTCGCGCCGGGCAAGAACGTGCTGGTCTACGACGCGATCAGCACGCACGCCGGCGCCGGGGTGGCCGACTTCCTGGCCAGCCGCGGCGCCGCCGTGGAAATCGTCACCCCCGACGTCAAGGTGTCCGACGACGTGGGCGGCACCACCTTCCCCATCTTCTACCGCCGCCTGTACGCCCAGAACGTCATCCAGACGCCGAACTGCTGGCTCGACGAGGTCTACCTGGAAGGCCAGCAGCATATCGCCGTCCTGCGCAATGAATACACCGAAGAAAAAGAAGAGCGCGTGGTCGACCAGGTCGTCATCGAAAACGGCATCCTGCCCAACGACGGCCTGTACTGGACGCTCAAGCCGCAATCGGTGAACAAGGGCCAGACCGACATCGACGCGCTCTACGCGGCACGGCCGCAGCCCTGTCTGAACGAACTGCCCGACGACAACGCGGGCCTATCCTTCGCGCTCTTCCGTGTGGGCGACTGCATCTCCATGCACAACATCCACGCGGCCATCTACGACGCGCTGCGCCTGTGCAAGGATTTCTGAAATGACTGTGTCCGTCGCCGCCGCCATCAGCACGCTGTTCTGGATAGGCGTGCTGGGCCTGATCGTCGGCATCGCAAGGCGCGCCGCCCTGTGGCGCACGGGCCGCGCCGCGCCGGTGAACTGGCTGGGCCTGCTGGCCATCCCGAAACGGTATTTCGTGGACCTGCACCACGTGGTCTCGCGCGATCCGTATATTGCCCGCACCCACATCGCCACGGCCGGCGGCGCCATCGCCGCCATGGTCCTGGTGGGCGTGAACTACGGCCTGGCGCTGTACTGGCCGGGGCTGGACGCCGCCATCGCCATCGCCGCGCTGATCATGCTCATCGGCGTGGCCTTCGTATGGCGGCGCCGCCGCAACAACATCCCCAGCCGCCTGTCCCGGGGCGCATGGAACCGCCTTCCCTGGGTGCTGGGCGCCTTCGCGCTGGGCCTGTTGCTGACCGGCCTGGGCGTGGGCGGCGCGCCATCGGTCACCACGATGGCCAACGTCGTGGGGCTGCTTACCGTCGTCCTTCTTCTGGTCGGCGCCTGGGCGCTGACGCTGGGCGCCGGGCGCGGCGGCCCCATGAAACACGCGCTGGCCGGGCTGGCCCACCTGGCTTTCCATCCCCGGCCCGAGCGGTTCTCCAGAAAGCCGGCGGTTTCTCCAAGCGCATTGCGGCCGCTGGACCTGGACGAGGGCCAGTCGGGCGTGGGCAAGCCGTCGGAATTCCGCTGGAACCAGCTGCTCAGTTTCGACGCTTGCGTCCAATGCGGCAAATGCGAGGCGGCCTGTCCGGCGTTCGCGGCCGAACAGCCGCTGAACCCCAAGAAGCTGATACAGGACATGGTCGTGGGCATGAGCGGCGCGACCGACGCCCACTACGCCGGCAGCCCGTACCCCGGCAGGCCCGTGGGGCAGCATCACGGTTCGCCCGATTCCTTCATTTTCTCGGACCTGCTCGACCCCGAAACCTTGTGGTCGTGCACCACCTGCCGCGCCTGCGTGCAGGCCTGCCCCATGCTGATCGAACACGTGGACGCCATCGTCGACATGCGACGCCATCAGGCCCTGACGCTGGGCGACATACCCGGCAAAGGCCCGGAAGTCATCGCCAACCTGCGTGAAACCGGCACCGCCGGCGGCTACGATCTGGGCGCGCGCTACAACTGGGCCATAGACCTGGACGTCAAGACCATCCAGGCCGGCGACACGGTCGACGTCCTGCTCATCGCGGGCGAAGGCGCCTACGACATGCGCTACCAGCGCACCCTGCGCGCCCTGGTCAAGGTGCTGCAGGCGGCCAACGTGGACTTCGCCGTATTGGGCGCGCTGGAAACCGACACGGGCGACCTGGCGCGCCGCCTGGGCGACGAGGCCACGTTCCAGATGCTGGCGGCCAAACTGATCGCCACGCTGGACGGCCTGAGCTTTTCCCGCATCGTCACCGCCGATCCGCACGTGCTGCACTGCCTGCGCAACGAATACCCGGAGCTGGGGGGGCGCTACAACGTGGCGCATCATTCCATGCTCATGGCCGAACTGATCGACGGCAAGGCGATCCACCCGCGCGCGCTCGATATCGACCATACGCTCACCTATCACGACCCCTGCTACCTGGCCCGCTACAACGGCGAAACCGAGGCGCCCCGGCGCGTGCTGCAAAGCCTGGGCATCGGCATCCGGGAAATGGAGCGTCATGGCCAGAACGGCCGCTGCTGCGGCGGCGGCGGCGGCGCGCCGCTGACCGACATACCCGGCAAGAAACGCATTCCCGACATGCGCATGCAGGATGCGCGCGACATCGGGGCCGGCACGGTCGCCGTGGCCTGCCCGGGCTGCACCGCCATGCTGGAAGGCGTGGTCGGGCCGCGCCCCGACGTGCTGGACATCGCCGAGCTGGTCGCCTTGTCGCTGGAGGACGGGCAATGAGCCAACATCGCCGCATCGACCCGCGCCGCCCCTTCGTCATCACCGCGCTGGGCCGAAAACGCTACGCCCTGGGCCAGGCCTGCCTGTCGGGCGCCGACGCGGGTGCCGCCGCCACGGCCCCTTCCGACGCCGGCAAACCGCTACGGCTGCAGCAGCCGGCAAGCTCCTGCATCCTGGTCGCGGCGCACACCGACCGCGGCCTGCTGCCCCTGGACGCGCAGCAGGCCATCGCCGCCGCCGCGATACTGGCCGGCCCACAGTGCGCCGTGCTGCTGGCGGCCTTCGGCCCGCTGGCCGAGGACGCCGCCCCGTACGGCGCGGACCAGGTCATCGCGCTGGCCGACGCCACGGCCTTCCAGCCCGACGCCGAAGCCGACGTCCTGGCCGAATTGCGACGGCAATACCGGCCCACTCACATCATCATGGCGGACAACGACATACCCGACGGCGACCTGGGCCGGCGCCTGGCCGCGCGGCAAGACCTGTCGATCGCCACGCACGTGGTCGAATTGACGCCGGACACCGCCACGGCGTACCAGAAGCAGAAATCCGTGTATGCGCGACGCCCCCTGTCCGAAGTCATCCTGCTGGATGCGGAATGCGTCGATGCTCGCCTGCCGTTCGCGGGGCGCGGCGAGACACTGGACTGGGCCCCGTCGGGGAACCCGGCATCGCGCTACCAGGACCGGGGAGTCACCGCCGTGCCGGCTTCGCACCTGTCGCTGGAAGAGGCGGATTTCATCGTTTCCGCCGGCAACGGCGTGCACGACCTGGACGGTTTCCACGCCCTGGCCGGCGCCCTGGGCGCGGCCGTCGGTGCCAGCCGCGTCGCCGTCGACGACGGCCGCTTCACGCGCGAACAGCAAGTCGGCGCCACGGGCAAGACCGTGGCTTCCAGCGTCTACATCGCCCTGGGCATTTCAGGAGCGGTTCAACACCTGCAAGGCATCAAAGACTGCCGCCACGTCATCGCCGTCAATACCGACGCCAGCGCGCCCATGATCAAGCGCGCCGACCTCAGCGTCATCGACGATGCCCAAGCCATCATGCGCGCGCTGCTCGCCGAAGTCGGCACGGCGCGACGCCAGGCCCCGGAGTCAGGATCATGACGCAAAACGCATCGCACCCGCGCATCGTCGTGCCGGTATCCACGGGCCTGCATCCGGTATCGGGCGCGCCGCGCTGGAGCCGCAACGACGCGCGCGCCCTGGGCCTGGCCCGGTCGCTGGTTTCCTCGTTCGCCGACATACACGTCGTACACGCCGCGGCGGCGCGCACCGAAGCCCTGGACGACTACCTGGCGCTGGGTGTGCGGCACATCGACGTGCTGGACGTGGCGCCCGGCGCGGACATCGTGCCGGCCCTGGCCGACTACGCGCGCGGCGCCGACCTGATCATCTGCGGCATGCGCGCCGAAGGCCAGGAAGACAGCGGCATGGTGCCGTACCTGCTGGCCCAGAGACTGGACATGCCGCTGCTGCCGGGCGCGCTGGAACTTGGCATGGAAGACGGAGGGGCCGGCATCGTGCAATTCCTGCCCAAGGGCCGCCGCCGCCGCATCGAAACCCGCTCGCCCTGCGTGATCACCGCGCACCCCATGGCGCCGCTGGCGCTGAAGTACGCCCATGCCAACAAGCGTCAGGGCCGTCTCGACACCGTGCGCGCCGGCGTCGAGCCCGGCGCCGCCAGTCCCTGGACGACCGTGCCCATCCAGGCCCGCCCGGTGCGCCTGGCGGCCCGCGAAAAGCGGTCGGGACACGCCCGCATGCTATCGGCCACCACGACCGCAAGCCGGGCCGGAACGGTCATGGATCAAGGTAGCACACAAGAAAAAGCAGTCGCTGTCCTTACTTATTTGCGCAAGCATGGTTTGATTGATTATTGAGGTCATGATGAACGTTATACGCATGGTGGTCGAGCCCGAAAAACTGAAGGTGTCGCCCGAAGTCCGCAGCCTGGTCGAGCGCCGCCCCCCCGGCCGGGCCCTGGAAGCCCCGTTCTACGCCAGCCGGGAAATCTTCGAGATCGACATGAAGCTTATCTTCGGCCGGCACTGGATCTACGTGGCCGTCGAATCAGAAATCCCCGAGCCCGGCGACTACGTCACCATCGACCTGATGAACAATTCCATCGTTCTGGTGCGCGACGACAACGGCCAGGTCAAGGCGTTTCACAACGTGTGCCGCCATCGCGGTTCGCGCCTGTGCAACGAGCACACCGGCTCGGTGGGCAACCTGGTCTGCCCCTATCATCAATGGACGTACGACCTGGAAGGCAAGCTGCTGTTCGCCGAACACATGGGCGACGATTTCGATCGCAGCCAGAACGGCCTGAAACCGGTGCATCTGCAGAACCTGGCCGGCCTGCTGTTCATCTGCCTGGCCGACACGCCCCCCGACGATTTCGGCGACATGCGCGCGACCATGGAACCTTATATCCTGCCGCATCAGATCCAGAACACGAAAGTGGCCACGCAAGTCGACATCATCGAAGAATGCAACTGGAAGCTGACCATGGAGAACAACCGCGAGTGCTACCACTGCGCGGCCAATCATCCCGAACTGACCGCGTCCATCTTCGAGTACGGCTTCGGCTACCAGGCCTCGCCCACCAATAAAGATCAGCTGCAGGCCTACGATGCGCTGGTCAAGACGCGCACCGCCGACTGGGAAGGCACCTGCGGCCTGCCGTCGGCCGAGGTCGAACGGCTGGATCAGGCGATCACCGGCTTCCGCACGCAGCGCCTGCCCCTGGACCAGAGCGGCGAATCGGAAACCCTGGACGCCAAGGTGGCCTGCGGCAAGCTGCTGGGCGACTTCCAGCGCAACGACCTGGGCGCGCTGTCGTTCTGGGTCCAGCCCAATTCCTGGCACCACTTCATGAGCGATCATATTGTCACGTTCCAGGTGTTTCCACTGTCCGAGAACCGGACCCTGGTGCGCACGACCTGGCTGGTGCACAAGGATGCCGTCGAAAACGTCGACTACACGCTGGACAACCTGACCGCGGTCTGGAACGCCACCAACGCCCAGGACCGCTATCTGGTCCAGATCTCGCAAAAAGGCGTGGAAAGCGACGCGTACCAGCCGGGCATGTATTCGCCCTATGCCGAAACTTACGTCGAGAAATTCTGCCGATGGTACATCGGCCGGCTGGCCGCGCTGACCGCGACACTGTAGCTGCAAAAGCGGGAGCCACAACATGGAAGTAAGCGCCAACAGGATCAACCAGTCCGGGTTCTGGGACACCGTCCCGCCCAAGTGGAACGGCGAGGAAGAAGAATCGCTGATATGCTGCGCCATCACCGACGAGACACACGACGTCAGGACCTTCACGTTCCGCACGCCCAAGGGAAACCTGTTTCACTTCGCACCCGGTCAGTTCCTGACCCTGGAGCTGGAGATCGACGGCACGCGCATCAACCGCTGCTACACCATCGCCTCGGCGCCCACCCGGCCGCACACGCTAAGCATCACCGTCAAGCGCACACCCAACGGCATCGTCTCGAACTGGCTGCACGATCATCTGAAGGTGGGCGAACGAGTACAAGTGCTTCCGCCCAGCGGGGACTTCACTTGCGCGAACTTTCCCGCCAAGAAATATCTGTTCCTGTCAGCCGGTTCGGGCATCACGCCGCTGATGTCCATGGTGCGCACGCACGTCGACCTGGCCGACGATCGCGACATCGTCTTCCTGCACAGCGCACGCACGCCCGACGACATCATCTTCGAAGACGAGCTGAAACGCCTGACCTATTCGCAACGCAACCTGCGCACGCATTTCGTCTGCGAATCCGTGGGCGCGCGCCGCGACTGGAATGGCGTGAACGGTTATCTGTCGCTGGGCCTGCTTCAGCTAAGCACCCCCGACTTCCTGGAACGCGAAGTCTTCATCTGCGGCCCAGAGCCCTATATGCAGTCGGTCAAGGGCATGCTGGGCGACGCAGGCTTTCCCATGGAACACTACCATCAGGAAAGCTTCTCGTTCGAGACCATGCTCGATGCGCAGGCCGCCACCGAGGAAGCGGCGCAGATCGGACAGGCCGACGAAGCCCAGGCCATCGCGGACATCCAGATGTATTCCGTGAAATTCCAGAAAAGCCGGCGCGAGATCACCTGCGTTTCGACGCAGAGCGTCCTGGACGCGGCGCGCCAATCCGGCGTGCGGCTGGCGTCCTCGTGCACTCAAGGCATGTGCGGCACCTGCAAGGTCAAGCTCATTTCCGGCCAGGTCCACATGGAACACAAGGGCGGCATACGTCAGCGCGAAATCGATCAGGGCTACGTGCTGCTTTGCTGCAGCCGTCCCTTGAGCGACCTGGTCGTCGATAAATAGGCGGGCCGCCGCCACGCGCGCAACACCCGCCCGAAACGGCGCGGAGCCAACGAAACAGCCCGGGCACGCCCGGGCTGTTTCACAACGTAAAGCGCAAACCGGCCCGCTTATTTTCCAAGCCAGCCGTTTACTTCGGCTCCGTTTTCCGAAACCCATTTCTTGGCGGCGTCGGAAGGCTTGGTGCCGTCCTTGATCGCCACCATGACCTTGGCGATCTGGCCAGGCTTCCACTGGAATTTCTTCAGGAACGCGACCACGTCCGGCGCCTTTTTCTGCAGGCCGGGATTGATCATCGCGTACACGTTCTCGGCTTCGCCGAAGACTTTCTTGGGGTCGGACAGGAAACGCAGCTTGTAGCGGCCGAACATCCAGTGCGGCTGCCATCCCGTGACGACAATCGCTTTCTTGGCGCGGATGGCGCGGTCCAGCGCCACCGCCATGCCGGCGCCGGAACTGGCCGCCAGGGTAAAGCCCAGGTCGTAGGCCTTGATCGCTTTGGACGCCTTGTCCATGACGCCCGCGCCGGCATCGATACCCGTGATGACGCCGCCGTAATTGGCTTTGTACTTCTTCAGGTCGGCCACGGTCTTGGCCTTGACATAGTCAGGCACGACCAGCCCGATCTTGGCGTCCTTTTCGACGACGCCTTCAAGCACGACGTCTTTCTTGAACTTCTTGTAGTACTGCGCGTGCGTGACCGGAAGCCATGCGGACAGGCTGGTGTCCAGGTCGCCGCGCGCGACGCCCGACCACATGATCCCCGCCGAGACGGCAACCAGCTTGACCGGATAACCCAGTTTTTCACGAATGATGGCGGCCGCCGTTTCCGTCGTCGCCACACTGTCGGCCCATCCCGAAACGTAGCCGATCTTGATTTCCGGCTTGGCCGCCGCCTGGGCCACCGATGCGACCCCCAGCGTCGTAGCCAGACCCAAGGCAGCGAATAGAGAACATAATTTCATGTGTCTTCCTCGTAATAAACAATCTGTTAGTTATAGGAAATGCCCAACCATCCACCGCCGGTCTTTTTTTACTGCGTCAGATAACCGGCGGAAGAATTCTGATAAATGGATTTGGTGTGATGCAGGCGCCATCCGCGTTCGGAGCTGGGCGTCACGCCGAAGAGCTTGCGATAGGTCTTGCTGAAATGACAGGCCGATTGGAACCCGCACGCCACCGTGATGTTCATGACGGACAGACCGGTCTGCGTCAGCAATTCGCGAGCGCGCTGCAAGCGCAGGTTCAGATAGTACTGAGTGGGCGTGACCCCAAGATGCTCGCGGAACATGCGCTGTATCTGGCGTTGCGAGGAATGGGACAACTGCGCCAATTCCCCCAGCGACAGAGGCTCTTCGATGTTCGCCTCCATCAGCGTGGCCACCTCGACCAGCGCCGCGCGCACCGAACCCACGCGCGCCGACAGCGGAACGCGTTGGCGATCGCGGGCATCGCGCACATGCGCGACGATAAACTGACTGGCTATGGCCGCGCGGATCTCGGAGCCGACCTTCGCCGACACCAGATGCAGCATCATGTCCAGCGGCGCGGCGCCGCCCGTGCAGGTTACGCGGTTGCGATCGACCACGAACACTTCCTCTTCGAAGCCGACCGCCGGAAATTCCTGGCGCAGCGCCGTCAGGTTTTCCCAGTGCGTGGAACAGCGGTAACCATTGAGCAGGCCCGCGCGAGCCAGCGCATACGCGCCTGTGCAAAGACTTCCCAGCATGACGCCGCGCGCAGCCAGATTGCGCAATGTCATAGTGATTTCGTTGTTGCATACAGCCTTGATTCCCGTACCACCGCAAACAAATAGGATATCAGGCGTGTCAAGCGCATCGATGGGCTGCGCGGAGATCGCGATGCCGTTGCTCGATGTGACCGAGCTTTCGGAAGGGTGCAGGATCGACCATCGATAGATGGTCTTGCCCGATAGATGGTTGGCCATTCGCAATACTTCCACCGCGCTCGAGAACGACAACAGCGTAAACGAGGGCAACAGCAGAAAGCCAAAATGCGTACAGTCACTGATGGCAAGCCGACTCATTTTATTCACCCAGAAAAAAAGATTTGACTCAATACATTCCGAAACCCGACTTCGTTCTTCTTGACACCACGCCCATCGCCGGGCGTGACCGCTACGGGCAAAGCCCGGCGCAGGCATCGGCCAGCATGCGCACGGCATAATCGGCGAAGCTGCGCCTCACGATCAGATTCCACGCGTCGTCGCGCTGGCGACGAACCGCTATCGTCGCCTTGAAGAAATGCGACTGCGCGCACTGATCGGGGCCGAATACCCGTGGATGGAAATCCAGCGGGCAACCCATGCCCAGCACATCGGCCGCATGTTCCCCCGACACGACCACCGTGGTGTAGCCGCTGGTCACATCCACCGTCGAGGCGAACAAGCCTTCGAAGCGCGCACGCAATTCGCCCTCCAGTGTGGCCGGCCCGGCGGCGACGGCCTGCGCAAGCCACTCGTCGGGACTCAGCCACCACAGCGTGTAGCGCTTGCCCTGCGCGACCGTATTGGGTCGCACCGGCAGATCCGCGCCGACCACGTCCCGGACGATCCGCTGGAATTCCGGCGAATCCGAATCGCCGCGGATATTGTTCAGCTCCAGGAACGGCGACTCGGCTATGCGCACCTGCTCGAACAGGTTCGCGGGCGCATCCGAGAGCAGGTTCCGCGCCCCGACCAGCGGGGACTCTTGTCGTAGTTCAATCTGCATTCTGGCGAGTTCCTTCTGGATCGTAGAAAACCGGGCTGCATACCGTGGCCGTGGCATACGTGTCGCCAGGCAGGGCCACCGAGATCTTTTCCCCATGGCGGTCCAGGCCGCCCTTGAGCAAGGCCAGGGCGATCGACCGTCCAAGCGTGGGGCTTTTATAGCTGGAGGTGACGTGGCCCATCATGGACACCGGCGGCTGGCGCGAAGGCCCCGACACAATCTGCGCCCCCTCGGGCAGCACCAGCGCCGGATCGTCGGCCAGCAGGCCCACGAACTGCTTGCGGCCGGCCTGCGCCGTATGCGAACGCGACAGCGAACGCTTGCCCAGGCAGTCCTTGGTCTTGGTGACCAGGCCGCCCATGCCGAGATCGAACGGCGAGACCGAGCCGTCGGTATCCTGGCCCACGATGATGTAGCCTTTTTCGGCGCGCAGCACGTGCATGGTCTCGGTGCCGTAAGGCGTGATGTCGTATTCCCTGCCCGCTTCCATGATGGCGTCCCAGACGCCCTGGCCATAGTTGGCGGGCACGTTCACTTCGTAGGAACGCTCGCCCGAGAAGCTGATGCGCATGATGCGCGCGAACACGCCCGAGACATGACCTTCTCGGAAGCTCATGAACGGAAACGCCTCGTCGGAGAAATCGACGTCGGCGCAGACCTTGCCCAGCACCTTGCGCGCATTGGGCCCGACCACCGCGAACGTGGCGAAATGATCGGTCACCGAAGTCATGTGCACCTTCAGACCCGGCCACTCGGTCTGGTGCCAGCGTTCCATCCAGCTCATGACGCGCGCCGCGCCGCCCGACGTGGTGCTAAGCAGGAAATGATCCTGGCCCAGGCGGATATTGACCCCGTCGTCGAACACCATGCCGTTTTCATCCAGCATCAGGCCGTAGCGGCATTTGCCCACGCCCAGCTTGGTCCAGGAATTGGTGTAGATCCGGTTCAGGAATTCGACGGTGTCGGGGCCCTGGATGTCGATCTTCCCCAGCGTGGACGAATCCATGATGCCCACGCTGCCACGCACCGCCAGGCATTCGCGCGCCACGGCGGCATGCAGGTCTTCGCCGTTGCGGGGGTAGTACCAGGGGCGTTTCCAGTTGCCCACGTCTTCGAACAGGGCGCCCTGCGCCACATGCCATTCGTGCAGGCAGGTCTTGCGGATCGGGTCCAGGAACTCGCCCAGCTCGCGGCCCGCCACCGCGCCGAAGGTGACGGGCGTGTAGTTCGGGCGGAACGTGGTCGTCCCCGTTTCCGGAATGCTCTGGCCCAGCACGTCGGCCAGTATCGCCATACCGTTGATGTTGCCCAGCTTGCCCTGGTCGGTGCCGAAACCCAGGGCGGTATAGCGCTTGACGTGCTCTATGGATTCGTACCCTTCGCGCACGGCCAGGTAGATGTCGGACACCGCCACATCGTTCTGGTAATCGACGAACTGCTTGGCGGCGCGTCCCACCTGTTCCTTGTGGCCGGCGAACCATAAAGGCATCAGCGGGTCGCGGCGAACCTCGGGCGTTTTCCAGACGGGGGCATCCGCCGCCGCGATGCCGGCATGATCCAGCGCCGCCCGCGCCGCCGACATCCCGCCGGCCAGCGCCCGGTCCAGCGGGAAATCGCCATTGGCGGCGCCGGCGCTGAACGCGGCCTGCACCGACACGCCGGGCACGAAGCAGGCCTTGGCGTCGTCCCACACGGCCCTGCCGCCGGACTGGGCGAACAGATGCACCACCGGATTATGCCCGCCCGACATGCCCAGCAGATCGCACGGGTGTTCGGCAATGACCGCGCCGGGCGCGCCGTCGCGGTACGACGCGATGCGTACGCCTTCTATGTGCCGCTTGCCCCGGGCTTCCAGCACGACGGCCTCGTTCATGACGGCGATGCCCTGGTCCCTGGCCCGCGCCGCCAGCGTCCCGCCCGACTCGGGGCGCGGATCGACGACCAGCACCTGCGCGCCGTGCCGGGAAAGATCCAGCGCCGTGCGGTATGCATCGTCGTTATTGGTGAACACCACGGCGCGCCCGCCTGGCAGCACGCCGTACTGATTGATGTACGTGGATATGGCCGAGGCCAGCATGATGCCGGGCAGATCGTTGTTGCCGAAGATCATGGGCCGTTCATGCGCGCCGGTGGCCAGCACCACGGAACGGGCGCGCACCTTCAGCAGGCGCTCGCGCGGGCCGCGCCGACTGTGCACCGGCAGATGATCGGTCAGGCGCTGGCACACCGTCACCAGGTTGTGGTCCTGGTAGCCGAACGCCGTGGCGCGGGTCAGGATGCGCACGTCGGGGCATGCCCGAAGCTCGTCGGCCACCTGCGCCACCCATTGGACGCCCGGCGCGCCGTCGATCTCGACGGGGTCGGAAAGCAGGGACCCGCCCAGTTCCGGGCGGTCTTCGACCAGCATCACGCGGGCGCCGGACTTGGCCGCGACGTGCGCGGCGGCCAGGCCTGCCGGCCCGCCGCCCACCACCAGCACATCGCAGTGCGCAAACGTTTTTTCGTAACGATCGCGATCGGGCTGCCTGGGCGAGGAACCCAGGCCCGCGGCCTCGCGTATGCGCTCCTCGTACTTGGGCCACAGCTTCCTGGGCCACATGAACGTCTTGTAATAGAAGCCGGCGGGAATGAACCGCGCGAAGCGCTGCAGGAAGGCAAGGCGGTCGTTTTCGATGCTGGGCGAGGCATTGACGCTGGCGGCGATCAGCTCGTCATAGAGCTCGACCTCAGTGGCGCGGGGATTCGGCACGGTATGCGCGCCCTCTTCAAGCTGCACGATGGCGTTGGGCTCTTCCACGCCCGCCGTCACGATGCCGCGCGGGCGGTGGTATTTCCAGCTGCGCGCGACGAAATGCACGCCCTGGGCCAGCAGGGCCGAAGCCAGCGTATCTCCCTGGAAGCCGTGGTACGTCTTCCCGTTGAAAGAAAAATCGATCGGCTTGGAACGGTCGATCCGGCCGATCGAATCCAGGCGACGGGACTGGCTCATTTATCTTCTCCTGCGTACAGCGACGGGAATTCTTCGTAGTTCTTGATTTCGTAGGTCACCGTGTCGCGCTCTACCTTGAACCAGCGCCGGCAGCCCTGCGTGTGGTGCCACTGTTCGCGATGCGCGCCGCGCGTATTGGTGCGCATGAACACGTAATCGCCCCATTGTTCGTCGCTCAGGTTTTCGCCGTCGACGGGGCGCACGATGTCGGCCTCGCCGCCGCAGCTGAATTCGGTCTCGGCGCGTTCGCCGCACCACGGGCATTTGATCAACAGCATAAGAGCCTCCGGAATTAGTGCGCGACGGCCGCGGCACCGTGCTCATCGATCAGATGGCCGGTGTAGAAGCGATCCAGCGAAAAGGGCGCATTGACGGGATGCGGGCTGTCGTTGGCGACCGTATGGGCGAACACCCAGCCCGAACCCGGCGTGGCCTTGAACCCCCCGGTGCCCCATCCGCAATTGAAATACAGGCCCTTGACATCGGTCTTGGAAATGATGGGGCACGCGTCGGGCGACACATCGACGATGCCGCCCCATTGCCGGTTCATGCGCACCCGGCTGAACACGGGAAACATCTCGACAATGGCCTGCAGCGTGCCTTCTATCAGCTGATAGCTGCCGCGCTGCCCGTATCCCGTGTACTGGTCTATGCCCGCGCCTATCACCAGATCGCCCTTGTCGGACTGGCTGATGTACGCATGCACCGCATTGGACATCACCACCGTATTGATGATGGGTTTGATGGGCTCGGACACCAGCGCCTGCAGCGGATGGCTCTCGAGCGGCAGGCGGATGCCGGCCATGGCCGCCAGCACACTGGAATGCCCGGCCGTCACCACGGCCACCTTGGGCGCCTTGATGAAACCCTTGACCGTGTCCACGCCGGTGACCGCGCCGTTTTCCCTGCGTATGCCGGTAACCGCGCAATTCTGGATGATGTCCACGCCGTACTTGTCGGCGCCGCGCGCGAACCCCCAGGCCACGGCATCGTGGCGCGCCACGCCGCCGCGGCGCTGGAACGACGCCCCCATCACGGGATAATGGCTGTCCAGATTGATGATGGGCACGATCTCCTTGATCTGCTGCGGCGTCAGGAATTCGGCATCCACGCCATTCAGCCGGTTCGCGTTGACGCGCCGCTGGGTGTCGCGCACTTCCTGCAGCGTATGCGCCAGATTCATCACGCCGCGCTGGCTGAACATGACGTTGTAGTTCAGATCCTGGGACAGGCCTTCCCACAGCTTGAGCGCCGTTTCGTACAGGCGCGCCGACTCGTCCCACAAGTAGTTGGACCGCACTATGGTGGTGTTGCGTGCCGTGTTGCCCCCGCCCAGCCAGCCTTTTTCCAGCACGGCGATATTGCGCACGCCATGTTCCTTGGCCAGGTAGTACGCGGTGGCCAGGCCGTGGCCGCCGCCGCCCACGATGACGACATCGTATTCGCGCTTGGGCTCGGGGCTGCGCCAGGCCCGCTGCCAATTCCTGTTATACGACAGTCCGTTGCGGACCAGGCTGAAAATGGAATATCGATTCATGTCTCGCTCAGCATTCAATCACGTTCACGGCCAGGCCGCCGCGCGCGGTTTCCTTGTATTTGATCTTCATGTCATTCCCACTCGAAAGATCTGTTCCAATCTTTCAATAAAATGGAAATCTCCAATTTCACGCTTGCCCACGTACTTAACAATTTCTTCATTTTCCTTGGCAAGTGCCCAGACCGGGAACATTTGCGTAGTACACCAAGCAAATGCCTGCGACGCTAGAACCATGCTGCCATTCCGCTGGAATAATTACGCCAAGGACTGAAAAACAGAAGACCTGCGTTCGGTTCCATCCTGATGCGACCGACCGGCATCCCAGTAACGACACAGCCAATCGCCCAGACCTTCACGCGGGGCTCTCTGTTTCATGCGTCGCACTGGAAGAAAAATAGGCCTGCTTTACTTCCTCGTTGTTGCGCAGATCGTGTGTCGATCCCGCCGCTACCACGCGTCCTTGTCTAAGTACGTATCCGTAATGTGCTACGGCAAGCGTCTGATGCACATTCTGTTCTACCAACAACACCGTTATTCCTATCTCGTTAATCCGCTTAATGACACTGAAGGTTTCTTTGACAAAGCGAGGAGATAGCCCAAGCGACGGTTCATCGATCAAAAGTAATTTGGGCGCCGACATCAAGCCACGTCCGATCGACAGCATGGCTTGCTCGCCGCCCGACATGGTTCCGCTTATTTGTTTGGATCGCTCTTTAAGCCGGGGAAAGATATCGAAAACCTGGTCCTGCCGCTTGCGAATAACCTTGGCATCGCGTTCCTGATAGGCTCCGACAAGCAGATTCTCGTCGACAGTCATCTTGGGAAAGACTTTACGGCCTTCCGGAATGCACGCGACTCCCGCCTTATTGATCAGATGTGTAGGTAATTTCAATAAATCGACATTATTGAAAAAAATGCTGCCGGCGCGCGGTTTGGTCAGCCCCAGTATCGAGCGTATCAGTGTTGTCTTACCCGATCCATTCGAGCCGAGAATACAAGTAATTTTTCCGGGGACTGCATCAAGCGAAACATCTACCAAGACATCCGCTTTGTCGTAGGCGGTATAAATATTTTTCAGAGAAAGCGTGGTATCTGTGCCGGTCATTACGATTGCCCCAAATAGGCTTCCTGAACATCTTTATTGGCGATTATTTGGCGATAACTTCCCTCGCACAGTTTGCTGCCATAGTTCAGGACAATACAACGATCTGTAATCCGCTCTATTACATCCATTTCATGTTCGATGATAATGATCGTCAAACCTTCCATTCGATCGCGCACGGCAAGGATGTCGTCCATCAACTCTCTGGTTTCATCATGCGTCATTCCCGCGGAAGGCTCATCGAGAAGGATCAGTTTTGGTTTGCTGATCAGCGCGCGGCAGATTTCAATGCGGCGCCGATCTATCATGTTGACAGACCCTGCGGGGGAAAACAGCTTGCCCCGCAGATCTTTATTAAAAGTGTGAACCAGGTCTGCCGCTATCTCATAATTTTCTTCAATCTGCGCTCTAAGCCTCTTCTGGCGCATCAAGTTGAACCACAAGCCATGATTCAAGTGCTGATGATTGCCAACCATGATGTTGTCGAATATTGTCAGCGGTAGAGAAAGCCTCGAACGCTGAAATGTGCGAGTAATGCCGGCTCGATAAACCGCCTGAGCCGAAAAGGCGCTGATATCTTGGCCTTCAAAATGTATTTGTCCCGCATTGGCTCGATATACACCCGTAATCACATTGAAAAAAGTCGTCTTTCCCGAGCCATTCGGCCCCAGCAAGCCAAGTATCTCTCCAGCATGAACATCCAGGCTCAAGCCATTAAGAGCGGTAAGACCACCGAAGCGCATTGTTAAATCACTGCACTGCAATATGGAATTTTTTATAGAGGTTTTCATTTTTCCACCTGGCGCGAAAAATAATTGCGCACGCGACGTGGAAACAAACCCTGTGGCCGAAACAACAGGATCAGAATAATGACGATCGCATAAAGCAAGAACCGATACTCCTGGATTGCCTGCAGTTTTTCCGGAACCAGCAGCACGATTGCCGCAGCGGGCAAGATTCCCCAGGCATTGCCAATACCTCCCAGCATTACGATCGAGATAAGGATCAGCGAATCACTGAACGTAAAATTACTGGGCGCGACAAAGCCGGTCATCATGGCAAATAAAGCGCCAGCCACACCGGCAAAAAAATTCCCGATAGTAAAGGCCGTTATTTTCCAGCGCGCAATATTGATGCCAAAGGTGGCCGCTGCGGTCTCGTCGATTCGTACCGCATCAAAATTCAAACCGATCCAGGACCGCTCCAACCGCTTGGTAATGATCAATGCGAGCGCTGCCAGGATGAACGCAAAAACAGCGTAACTTACATAGGAAGAGATCGACAGGTCGCCAATATCGATATTGTCGTTGAGAGACCATCCAAAAATCTGCACTCCGGGAACTTTGAGCCCTTGCGCTCCCCCAAGTGTCTGGTTCACTTCGATAAAGGTGCGTGACAGAATCCCAAATGCAATCGTAACAAGTGCCGCATAATGCCCGCGCGTCCGCAGCACGGGCAGTAGCAATAACGCACCGACCAGCGAAGCCATCACGCCGCCACTCAACAAGACAACCAAGTGCGGCCATTGCGTGTGCGTGGTCATCACGGCCGCTGTATAACTACCCACGCCAAAGAAAGCGGCCCCAGCGAAATTTATTACACCGCAGTATCCAAGCTGAATGTTCAACCCCAGGCAAACCACAAAATAGAGCAGCAAGGTTGCCAGAAGAAGCAGGGAAAATGGGTCTTGGCAAAATACCGCTAAAACCACCAAAAACGCGAGAACAATAGTCCAGCTCATGAATCGGCAATGGCTGGAAAACGCGTCTTCGATTCTGGCCGCAACGCCGCTTCGGGCCGCAATATACGCCACCAACAGAGCTCCCACCAACAAAGACAACAAGGCCCATTGACCGTCCGCGTCCAATAGCAGCACCGTGAATCCGGTTATCAGGCAAACACCGAAAATACCTAGCGCGAGGCTCCATCTTTTATTGTCAGCAGCCATGTAATCAAACCCTTTCACTGTTTTTCTCACCGATGAGGCCGGTAGGCTTGAATCCGATCACAATGATCACCATTGCAAACGCCACCACATCCTTGTATGCACTGGCAAACGGTAGGGCAACCACACCAATAACCTGAATCGCAGCGAATAAAAATCCGCCTAATATCGCACCATATATACTTCCAAGCCCGCCAACGACAGCGGCGCTAAAACCAATTATCCCCAGCATCAGGCCTCCGCCATAATTGACTTCACCGTAATACAAACCGTTCATCACGCCCGCCAGGGCGGCCAAACCGGACCCTATCCCGAAAGTCAGCAATACGATTTTCTGGAAATTGATCCCCATGACTTGTGCGGTTTCGCTGTCTTGGGCTACGGCGCGAATAGCCATTCCCAGCTTCGTGTGATTAATCAGGAGATTGACCAAATAGATCACCAGCACGCCGCCAACCACCAGAATCAGGCTATCGAGGCGCAAGACGAAGCTGCCGAAGTTATATGAATTTGAAGGGAGCAGGCTTGGAAAGGATTGAGAGCTGGATCCGTTCGGATAAAACAACCGTATCGATTCCCGGATAACCGTGCCTGCCATCAACGTGATCAACAAAATAATGAATGGCGGCGACGAACGAAGCGGCAAGACAAGAAACTTGGCAAGCAACGCACCCAATAACGCCATGGTCGTCACCGCAACCAACACCACCACGATCAATTGCACAATATGCGACTCAACCCCCAGGCTCTTGAGCCCGAGATAACTCGCCAAGCCAGCAAATACGCCTAAGGTCAACACATCGCCGTGCGAAAAATTGATGACATCCAGCACGCCGAAAAACAGAGTGAATCCCACAGCGACCATGGCATAGATGATTCCAAGCAGCAGGCCGCTCCACGCATATTGAGCAATAAATCCAACGTCCATATATCTTCCCATTGAAGCCCGTCTCAACGCATAGCCGAGACGGGCCGGGTAGTCATTGATTGAGGCTAGTTATCGGCCTTTCAACTTGCGCTTGCCGCTTGCGTACTCACTGTCCTCCCACGCAAGCCACTTGCCATCTTGAACCACGTATTTAGTCGTGACTGGATTGATGTTTTGGCCATAATCATCGAACGTGATCTTGCCAATAATGGCCTCGTAGTCTTTCACCTTGCCAAGAGCTTCATTTATCTTCTTGCGATTCGGCCCGACTTTCTCTATGGTGTCCATCACCAGGGTTGTCGCCGAATACGCGTACGGCCCATACGCTGCCGGGGGTTCGCTGTATTTTTGTTCGGCATACTTTTCAAGAAAGAATTTTCCACCGGGCAATTTCTCGACCGGCGGATTGTCGTACACCGAAAAAGTCCCTTCGGCCAGCTTGCCGGCACCCTTTATAAAAGATTGCCCCACAATGCCCGAGTTGCCCTCGAACTGAGCTTTTACCCCCAGCTTGTCCATCTGCTTCAGGACCCGTACCCCCAACGGAGTCAGGCCGCCAAAGAAAATTATTTCAGGCTTCAACTCTTTGATCTTGGTCAGCTCGGCATAGAAATCCTGCTGATCGGCCCCGACGCCGAACGAGCCAAGCATGACGCCGCCGTCTTCCTTGAGGAATTTGCTGAAATACTTGAACATCGACTTGCCGTAATCGGTCGTGTCGTAGATGGCTACCCAGCGCTTGTACTTTTCCGTGCCGGTCAGAAACTTCGCCGCCACTTTATTTTGGTTGATCAGCGTGGCGCTGACCCGATGCATGACCTTGGTCTTCTTGCCATAGATGATTTCAGGCAACACCGCCGCCCAGATGACCGTCGGAATTCCGAACCGGGTATACACGTCCACCGTCGCAATGGCGGCCGCCGAACAATAATGCGGAATAACCGCCATGATGCTGCGATCCGTGGCGACTTTCGTCGCCACCTGGACAGCGACGCTGGGTTTGCATTCGCCGTCCAGGCTGATCAACTTGAAGTTGTATTTTGATTTCGGATCCGCATTGTGCAGCTTCACCGCCAGATCCGCAGAATTCCGACCACCCAGGCCCTGATCCGAATTCGATCCGGTCAAGGGGCCGATAAAGGCTATTTTGACAGTGTCCTTAGCCTGGACAGTCAAAGGACCGATTGCGATGGTCAACCCGGCGACCGCCGCAGCAAGTTGATGTTTGAACGTTAAATGCATTATTGCCTCTCCTTCTGGTCATCATCCGAAGTGATGTTTCGTATGAACTACCCCTCACAAGACATCACGATTTCTTTCAATGAGGGGACGGATACATGCCTGCCCCCCTCCCGCTTGAAGACAAAGCTTGTTTTTGCGAAAGCAACTGCGATGGGCAGGGCTATCGGCCTTTCAACTTGCGCTTGCCGCTTGCGTACTCGCTGTTATCCCAATCCATCCATTTGCCGTCCTGAACCACGTATTTTGTTGTAGTCGTATTTATATTCTGGCCATAATCGTCGAACGTGATCTTGCCAACAATGGCGTCATAATTCTTTACCTTGCCAAGAGCTTCATTTATCTTCTTGCGATTCGGCCCGACTTTCTCTATGGTGTCCATCACCAGGGTTGTCGCCGAATACGCATACGGCCCGTACGCTCCAGGCGGTTCGTTGTATTTTTGTTCGTCGTACTTTTTCATGAAAAACTTGCCACCAGGCAACTGCTCTACTGGGGGGTTGTCATACATGGCGAATGTGCCTTCTGCCAATTTACCGGCGCCTTTTATAAAAGCCTCACCCACGATCCCTGTCGTTCCCTGAAACTGAGCCTTTACTCCCAGCTTGTCCATCTGCTTCAGGACCCGCACCCCCAACGGGGTCAGGCCGCCAAAGAAAATTATTTCAGGCTTCAACTCTTTGATCTTGGTCAGCTCGGCATAGAAATCCTGCTGATCGGCCCCGACGCCGAACGAGCCAAGCATGACGCCGCCATCTTCCTTGAGGAATTTGCTGAAATACTTGAACATCGACTTGCCGTAATCGGTCGTGTCGTAGATGGCCGCCCAGCGCTTGTACTTTTCCGTGCCGGTCAGAAACTTCGCCGCCACTTTGTTTTGATTGACCAGCGTGGCGCTGACCCGATGCATGACCTTGGTTTTCTTGCCATAGATGATTTCAGGCAACACCGCCGCCCAGATGACCGTCGGAATTCCGAACCGGGTATACACGTCCACCGTCGCAATGGCGGCCGCTGAACAATAATGCGGAATAACCGCCATGATGCTGCGATCCGTGGCGACTTTCGTCGCCACCTGGACAGCGACGCTGGGTTTGCATTCGTCGTCCAGACTGATCAACTTGAAGTTGTATTTTGATTTCGGATCCGCGTTGTGCAGCTTCACCGCCAACTCGGCAGAATCCCGGCCGCCCACGCCTTGATCCGAATTCGACCCGGTCAAGGGGCCGATAAAGGCTATTTTGACGGTATCTTTGGCCTGCACAGTCAAAGGACTGATTGCCACGGTCAACCCGGCGACTACCGCAGCAAGTTGATGTTTGAACGTCAAACGCATTATGTCTGTCCTCCTGGTCATCATCTGAAGCGATGTCCTTGTATGATCCGCCCAACACACGGCGGCACGTCTTTCCCGGTACTAAACAGCTATGTGCTGTTATCGGTAGCCATAAAACAGCCTTCTGTTTCAGGCATGCCCCATCCAGCTATCGAATCATTCCTCGCTCAGCATTCAATCACGTTCACGGCCAGGCCGCCGCGCGCGGTTTCCTTGTATTTGGTTTTCATGTCGGCGCCCGTCTGCATCATGGTCTTGATCACCTTGTCCAGGGACACGTAATGGGTGCCGTCGCCGCGCATGGCCAGGCGCGCGGCGTTGATCGCCTTGACCGCGCCCATGGCGTTGCGTTCGACGCAGGGTATCTGCACCAGGCCGCCCACGGGGTCGCAGGTCATGCCCAGGTTGTGTTCCATGCCGATTTCGGCGGCGTTCTCGATCTGCCTGTTGGTGCCGCCCATGACGGCGGCCAGCGCGCCCGCCGCCATCGAACAAGCCACGCCCACCTCGCCCTGGCAGCCGACCTCGGCGCCGGAAATAGAGGCGTTTTCCTTGTACAAGATGCCGATCGCCGCCGCGGTCAGCAGAAATTCCACGACCCCATTGTCGCTGGCGCCCGGCATGAACCGGCGGTAGTAATGCAACACCGCCGGAAGAAGGCCGGCCGCGCCATTGGTCGGCGCGGTCACGACGCGTCCGCCGGCGGCGTTTTCCTCGTTGACCGCCATGGCGTACAGGCTGACCCAGTCCAGCATGGTCAGGGGATCGCGCAGCGATTGCTCGGGCTGCTGGCACAGGGCCTGGTACTGGGCCGCCGCGCGGCGCTTCATTTTCATCGGGCCGGGCAGATTGCCTTGCGTGGCGCAGCCGCGCTTGACGCAGTCGGACATGACGCGCCAGATATTCATCAGGCCGGCGCGCACCTGTTCCTCGGGGCGCCACGACTTCTCGTTTTCCATCATCAGGCCGGCGATGGTCAGGCCGGCCTGCTCGGCCATGCTCAGCATTTCGTCGCCGCTGCGGAACGGGAACCTGACGTCCACGTCGGAAGCCGCATTGACGCGCACCCCATCGCAATTCATGACGAAACCGCCGCCTATGGAGTAGTACTCTTTCTTCATCAGTTCCACGCCGGCCGCGTCGCTGGCCCGGAACCGCATGCCGTTCGAATGGCGCGGCAGCACGCCCCTATTGAACGACATATCGCGTTTTTCGACGAAGCCCACGGGAAACCGGCCCAGCAGGAGCAGCCGGCCATGTTCGCGGATGTCGCCGACGATGCCCGCGACGCTATCGGGGTCGATGACGTCGGGCAAGTGCCCGGTCAAGCCCAGCAATATCGCCACATCGGTGCCATGGCCCCTGCCGGTGGCGCCCAGCGAACCGTAAAGCTCGACGAACACGCGCGCCACGGCCGGCAGCAATTCGGCCTGCTCCAGGCGATGGGCGAAGCGGGCGGCGGCAATCATGGGCCCGACCGTATGCGAACTGGACGGCCCGATCCCGATCTTGAACAGATCGAACACACTCAATGACATGGTTGACTCCGCGTATCACGCCGGGTTGTGCCGTTTTGAACGGCCTGCCCACCTGCGATCTGCCCGTTCCCGGCGGGAGCCGAGGGGGCTTTGTCTCTCTATGTGCGTAGTACAGCAACCTATTGCCGTTGAAGATAGAACCAGGGTGCCATTCAACTAGAATAATCGCGCCACGGCTCGCGCAGGCCGGGGAAACCCCAATCAAAAACTTCTTATCCTCGGCTTTCCGGGCGTGATCGGGGGGTGGCCAGAGGGCGGCGTCAGTAGAATTCGGTCCGGTTCGGGAAGATTTCGCGGTAATTCACGTCGTCCAGGCGCACCAGCCCTTTCTTGCGCCGGAACACGCTGGGCGACACCGCGTAGATCTGCCGGAATTCGCGCCCCATGTGCGACGCGTCCGAAAACCCGCACTCGGACGAAACGGCCGAGATGGTCTTGTCGGTGTTGAGCAGGGCCCAGGCGGCCACCCGCAGGCGCATGGCGCGCGCGAATGCCTGGGGCGTCTTGCCGGTGTCGGCCTTGAACACCCGTTCGAACTGGCGGCTGGACACATTGAGCTTGCCGGCCATTTCGTCGAGCGTAAGCGCCTTGCTCAAATGCTGTTCCATCAACAGCATGGCGCGCTTGACCAGGGGATGCGCCGAGGGCTCCAGCCCCGGGGGATGGGGCTGGGGCGCGTTGATGGTGTCGGATCGGTCCACCAGCAGGATGCGCAAGGCTTTCTGGACCGTGGACAAGTCGATGTGGCGCTTCAGGATTTCGGCCGCCACGTCGATGGACGCACGCCCTCCGGAACACGTGATGCGATGGCCGTCCATGACGAACAACCGGTCTGCCACCAGGCGGGTATGGTCCACATGGGGGAACTGCTCCAGGAAATCCCAGTAGTGGAACCAGCTGACGCACACCCGGCTTTTCTGCAGCACGCCCGCCCGCATCAGGGCGAACGTGCCCGTGCAGATCCCGACCAGGGTGGTCGGCGTGCGGCCCACGGCGCGAATGAAATCCAGCGTGGCCCGGCTGGGCTCGGACCCTTTGCGCAGCAGCCCGCCCACCACCACCACATAGTCGAACCGCGACGGATCGCCCAGGTCTTCCCAGGGTGTGGTCTCGATGCCGCAGGACGCCCGCACGGGCTTCTTGCCTTCGCCTATCAGCGACCAGTGGCAGCGCACCGGCCGGCTGTTGTCGCCCTCGTCGCTGGCCAGGCGCAGCATGTCGACCAGCCCCGAGAACGCGGTCAGCGTAAAGTCGGGCAGAAGCAATATGCCGAACCAGATCGGCCTGGAACTGGGTGTGGAGTCTGTACCGGGCACGATGCACCTCGCAAAATCATGAGCCCCATATCCGCGTCGGACGCCGGGCCGTGCCCGCAAAGCAGACCGGCCCCGCACTACATGATTTTATACTCCAGCCGGGCTTCTAGCCCGTCACCCCCTTGAGCCGGTTCTTCAAGCGCGCGAACGGCGTCACCCGGCTTTGCTGCGGATCGATCCCGAAGCTCTCGGTGATGCGGTCCAGGATGATCGCGATCAGCACCACCGCCAGCCCGCTTTCCATGCCCAGGCCTATGTCCAGGCGCTGGATGCTGGCCAGCACATCGTTGCCCAGGCCGCCGGCGCCCACCATGGACGCGATGATCACCATGGACAGCGCCATCATGATGGTCTGGTTGATGCCCGCCATGATGGAAGGCATGGCGTTGGGAATCTGCACCTTGAACAGCAGTTGCGTCGACCGGCACCCGAACGCCTGGCCGGCCTCGACGATTTCGTTGTTGACCTGTCGGATGCCAAGCGAGGTCAGGCGCACCGCCGGCGGCATCGCGAACACCACCGTGGCAAGGATGCCCGGGACACGGCCCAGCCCGAAAAACATCGCCGCCGGAATCAGGTATACGAACGCCGGCATGGTCTGCATGAAATCGAGTATGGGCCGCACGATGGCCGCCGTGGTCTTGTTGCGCGCCGCCCAGATGCCTATGGGAATGCCGAACAGCAGGCTGATCAGGGTCGAGGAAAACGTCAGCCCCAGCGTCACCACGGTCTGGTCCCAGAAATGGGTATTGTCGATCAGCAGCAGCGACAACAAGGTGAATACGGCGAACCGCAAGCCGACCCGCCACAGGCCCAGGATCACGAATATCGCGATCAGCAGCCAGACCGGCAGGAATTTCAGGCCGTTTTCGATCTCGCCCGAGAACCAGTGGATCATAAAACCAAAGGAATTGAAGATGTCCCCATGCTTGTCCAGCATGTAGTTCACGCCCGTGTCGACCCAATGCCCCAAGGGAAGCTTATGGCTGCCCCACCACGTTACCAACTCGGCAATCTGACCGCTCATGCGCCACCCCTGTTCGCTGCAATGGTTTTCAATACGGTTGTATGGCACAAGGCGCCACAGTACATCCCGTGCTCGTTGACCACGGGCAATGGACGATGCGACTGCATCAGCACATCCATCAGTTCATTCAAAGGCATGTCCGTCGGAACCGTGGGCGCGGCCAGCGGCTTGGCCGCCCCCGTCTTGCAGCGCGCCAGTTCGTGGTTGTTCGACACGAAGCCATGGACCCGCTTGTCTTCGTTCAGCAGAAACGCGCCCTGCTCATCGATGTCGATGTTCTCCAGCTTCTCGGACAGGTACGGATAGGTGATGACGGGAACGCCATCGGGCTCGAGGATGTCGGCGGCCGTCAGATAGCGCGACGTATCGACGCCGTTGAAGAATGCGCGCACATAATCGTCGGCGGGATGGTTGATGACCTCGCGCGCGGTGCCCACCTGCACCACCACGCCGCCCTTCATGACGGCGATACGGCTGCCTATGCGCAGCGCCTCTTCCAGATCGTGCGACACGAAAATGATCGTGCGCCGCTGCTCGCGCTGCAGATCCAGCAGGACGTCCTGCATTTCGCGGCGCTTGAGCGGATCCAGCGCGGAGAACGCCTCGTCCATCAGGATCAGCGACGGGTCGACGGTGAACGCGCGCGCCAGCCCGACGCGCTGCTGCATGCCGCCCGAGAGTTCATAGGGCCGCTTGTGCGCGAACGCCGCCAGGCCGACCTGCTCTAGCGTTTCCATGGCGCGGCGCTCGCGTTCCTTCTTGGCCACCCCGGCCACTTCCAGGCCGAAGCTGGTGTTCTCCAGCACCGTGCGATGAGGCATCAAGGCGAAAGACTGGAACACCATGCTCATGTCGCGCCGGCGCAGTTCGGTAAGCTGGGCGCGGGTCATGGCCGACACGTTCTGGCCGTCGACGAAGACGTTTCCGGCGGTCGGTTCGATCAGGCGGTTGATCAGGCGGATCAGCGTGGACTTGCCCGAGCCCGACAGGCCCATCAGGACGAAGATCTCGCCTTCCTTGACCGAAAACGACACATTGTCGACACCCAGGACCTGCCCGGTCTCGCGCAATATGTCGTCCTTGGTGTAACCCTTTTTCAGCAGATCGAACGCCTGCTGGGGGTTGGAGCCGAATATCTTATAAAGATTTTCTACCACTATTTTATCAGTGCTCATATTGGTCTCGAAAACAGAAGAAAAGCCAATTCGGCAATGCCTCTGTTTTAATTAGAATTGGCAGTGATTAATATTGCCAAAATACGGCAAATACTTGTCTTAAAGCGACAACACTTTGATTTTACAAAGAAAAACCACTTGGTAAGCTTGGTGAACGAACGGAGTTTACCCTTCAATCACCACGATTTTCATAGGGATTTATCCTATGAATTAATAGTCGTAAAAACTAGAAAAACTGTCGGGATTGGACACACGCAAAACCGGGAAAAGCGGGAGGATTATTAAATTCGAAATATATATGTACATAGGATCCTTAATCGGGTTGATTGATTTCGAACACATCGAAAGACGATTGGCGCGAACGCCCAAGGCGTGAACGCCCAGACAGGAGACGAACAAATGGCAGACAACCGCGGCGTTGTATATATTGGTCCGGGGAAAGTGGAGGTTCAGTCCATTCCATTCCCGAAACTGGTCGATCCCCAGGGAAGGAAGATCGAGCACGGTGTCATTCTCAAGGTTGTCTCCACCAACATCTGCGGCTCCGACCAGCATATGGTGCGAGGCCGGACCACGGCGCCCGCGGGGCTGGTTCTGGGCCATGAAATCACCGGCGAAGTCATCGAACTTGGACGCGACGTCGAACGGATCAAGATCGGCGACCTGGTGTCGGTGCCCTTTAACGTCGCATGCGGACGCTGCCGGTGCTGCCTTGAACAAAATACCGGCGTGTGCCTGACGGTCAACCCCGCGCGTCCCGGCGGCGCATACGGCTACGTCGACATGGGCGGCTGGATCGGCGGCCAGGCGGAATATGTCATGGTGCCTTACGCGGACTTCAACCTGCTGCGATTCCCCGACCGCCAGCAGGCGCTAAGCAAAATCCGCGACCTGACGTGTCTGTCCGATATTCTTCCTACAGGATACCATGGCGCCATTATGGCCGGCGTGGGGCCTGGCACAACGGTCTACGTCGCGGGGGCCGGCCCGGTCGGCCTGGCCAGCGCCGCCTCGGCGCGACTGCTTGGCGCGGCCGTGGTCATCGTGGGCGACGTCAACCCGGCGCGACTGGCCCATGCCCGCAGCGTCGGTTTCCAGACCGTCGACCTGTCGCAGGACACCCCGCTGGGCGACCAGATCGCCGACATTCTGGGTACGCCGGAGGTCGACTGCGCCGTCGACGCGGTGGGCTTCGAAGCGCGCGGACACGGCCACACCGGTTCGCAAAGCGAAGCGCCCGCCACCGTATTGAATTCGCTGATGGGCATCACCCGGGCCGCGGGGAAAATCGGCATACCCGGGCTGTACGTCACGGACGACCCCGGCGCCGCGGACGCCGCCGCCAAGCATGGCAGCCTCTCGGTCCGCTTCGGCCTGGGCTGGGCCAAGTCGCACAGCTTCTTCACCGGACAGACCCCGGTGCTGAAATACAACCGCGCGCTCATGCAGGCCATCTTGTGGGACCGCATCAATATCGCCGAGATCGTCGGCGTGCAGGTCATCACCCTGGATCAGGCCCCCACCGGCTATGCCGAATTCGACTCGGGCGTGCCCAAGAAATTCGTCATCGACCCGCATCAGGTGCTGAAAGCCGCCTGATCGCCCACGCCGCGCTGCCCCTTGCGGGGCCGCCCGCCATCATCGCACCGGCAGGAAGTTGAACAGCAGCAGGCCCTGCACATAATTGATGCCGACACGCCGCAGGTTCTCGTCGAGCAGGCTGGCGATCAGATCCAGGCGGCCGATCAGGGCGCCGAATTCGCGCTCGAAACTCAAGTTCCTGGCCCCATCATCCGACATCTGATTCGACAGCAGTAGCGGACGTCCGGCGGCGTCGCGGCGCGTGGCCAGCATCCAGGCCGCGGTCTCGACATTGCGCGCGGCGTTGTACACGTGCTGGGCGTCCAGCGGATCGGTGGCATAGAACCGCGTCCTGCCGCCGTGCGCCTGGATGATCATGCTGGAGAGCCCCAGGATGAACGCGCGTACGCGATCCCCCGTATAGCCCGGATCCAGGGCCACCGACAACACCTCGATATCGCTCAGGCCGGCCAGGTCGGGCGGCACCTTCCCGGTATCGATGGCCTTGCGCCCCTGGGCCAGTGCCGTGGCCAGATCGGGCATGTGCGATTTGCGCCATTGCGCCGGATTGCGTCGATACAGTTTTTCCATCATCGTCGCCAGGGTATCCAGGTTCTGCCGCATGGCGATCGTGACGGTGCGGTCGAAATCGGTCTGGCCGAACTGATCGAAAGACATGGCCTCGTCTTTCGGCGTGCCGCGCGTCGCGGGCGCGCCGCCGCTGGCGCATCCGCCAAGCGCCAGGCCCAGTATCAGTACCGCGCAGGCCCGCTTGCCCCCCACTTACGCAGGCAGCGCGGCGATCGTTTGCGCAACCGCCGCCGTCAGCTTCTTGCCGTACGGCACGTGCAGGAATTCGTTCGGGCCATGGGCGTTGGACCTGGGCCCCAGCACGCCGCACACCATGAACTGCGATTTCGGAAAGCCGATCTGCAGCAGCCGCATCAGCGGCACCGTGCCGCCCTGTCCGATATAGCCGCAAGGCGCGCCGTAGTACTGCCGGGATGCCGCATCCAGCGCGCTGGTCAGCCAGGCCGCGGATTCCGGCGCATTCCAGCCGTCGGCCACGCCCTCGTCGGGCTTGAACACCACCCTGGCGTTATACGGCGCGTCGGCCTCGAGCAGCGACTTCAGTTCCTGGGCCGCCGCCACGGCGTCGACCAGCGGCGGCAGGCGCAGCGACAGCTTGAACGCGCTGCGCGGACGCAGCACGTTGCCCGCGCTGGCCACCGGAGGCAGGCCTTCGGCGCCGGTCACCGACAGCGTGGGGCGCCAGTGGCGATTCAGCAGGGCATCTTCGGGCGAGGCCGTCATGGGCAGGACAAAACCGCCATCGGCGCCGCAGCTCCAGGGAAACCGGCGCCAGATCTCGTCGCCCAGCAGTTGCGCCGCGGCCCGAACCTGGACGAGCCTTTCGGCCGGGACTTCGCAATGAAAGCTTTGCGGCAGCAAGCGGCCCGTGGCGCTGTCCTCCAGGCGATCCAGCAAATGCCGCAGAATGCGGAAGCTGGACGGCACCACCCCGCTGGCATCGCCCGAATGCACGCCCTCGTCGAGCACCTGCACCTCGAGCGTGCCCGCGACCAGGCCGCGCAAAGACGTCGTCATCCACAGTTGATCGTAGTTGCCGGCGCCCGAATCCAGGCAGACCACCAATGCCACGTTGCCCATGCGGGAGCGCAAGGCATCCACATAAGGCAGCAAGTCGAAGCTGCCCGATTCCTCGCAGGTTTCGACCAGGCCCACACAGCGCGGCCGTCCTATGCCCTGCCGGTCCAGCGCGGCGATCGCCGTAAGCGCCGCATACACCGCGTAGCCATCGTCGGCCCCGCCGCGCCCGTACAGCTTGCCGTCCTCGTATTTGGGCGTCCACGGCCCCAGGTCGGCGCGCCAGCCCATGAATTCGGGCTGCTTGTCCAGGTGGCCGTAAAACAGCACCGTGTCGCCGTTGTCGGCGCGCGTGGCCGGCGCATCGAAGAAAATGACGGGCGTGCGCCCCGGTATGCGCACCACTTCCAGCGTCAGGCCGGACACTTTCTGCTTTTCGACCCATTCCGAGGCATTGCGCACCACGCGTTCCAGGTACTCATTCCGGGCCCAGTCCGGATCGAAGGCCGGGCTCTTGGCGGGAATGGCGATATATTCGGTCAGCGCGGGAACGATATCGGCATCCCATTTATCGCCCACGAACGTCTGGAGGACATCCGGGTTCAGCGTCGAAGGAACGACGTCTTCGGGTTGGCGCATCGCAAGTCCTCCTCGAATGGGGTATGCGACGATTGTACGCCGGTCCACGGGCAAGACAACGGCCGGCGCAGCGTTTATATTGATGCCACCGGACCGCCCATGCGCCTTGCGCGGGGCCGGCTCGTTTCCCGCATCGCCAAGGAACTTTTCATGACCGATCTTTCCCGCTTTCCCATCACCAAAAAATGGCCCGCGCGGCATCCCGAGCGCATCCAGCTGTATTCGCTGCCCACGCCCAACGGCGTCAAGGCGTCGATCATGCTCGAGGAAACCCGCCTGCCCTACGAGCCGCACCTGGTCAGCTTCAACACCAACGATCAGATGTCGCCGGAATTCCTCTCGCTCAACCCCAACAACAAGATCCCGGCCATACTCGACCCCGACGGCCCGGACGGCAAACCGCTGCCCCTGTTCGAATCGGGCGCCATCCTGATCTACCTGGCCGAAAAATCGGGCCAGTTCCTGCCGCGCGACCCCGCCAAGCGCTACCAGGCGATCCAATGGCTGATGTTCCAGATGGGCGGCATAGGCCCCATGTTCGGCCAACTTGGCTTCTTCAACAAATTCGCAGGCAAGGACTACGAAGACAAGCGCCCGCGCGACCGCTACGTGGCCGAGTCGCGGCGCCTGCTGGGCGTGCTGGACCAGCGCCTGTCCGGCCGCACCTGGATCATGGGCGACGAATACACCATCGCCGACATCGCCACGTTCCCGTGGGTGCGCAACCTTGTCGGCTTCTACGAAGCCGGCGACCTGGTCGGCATCAAGGACTTTCCGGACGTCACCCGGGTGCTGGACGCATTCGTGGCGCGCCCGGCGGTGGCAAAAGGCCTGAACATTCCTCCGCGCGACTAGAATCCGGGCCGCGCGGGCCCGGGTAAAAAAGCGCGCGGCCGCGCTACGCGAAAGGCCGCACGCCGATCAGCACGCCATGCAGCCAGAACGCGAACACGATCCAGGCCACCATGCCCGCCGCCACCGCGGCAACCGTACCGCCTGTCGTGCCCGCCGGGTACGCCTCTTGCCGCGCCCGGTCGCGCAGGCGCGACGAACGGAAACAGCAGATCGCCCACAGCAGGAAGCAGCCGAACAAGACCACGCCGGCCAGCGTGCCGTCGGCCAGCAGATGCGCGAACGCCCATACTTTCACCCCCAGCAGCATGGGGTGGTGCAGCCTGGCCTTGATGCCGTTGCGCGGCACGTAGGCCGCGGCCAGCAGCACGAACGAAATCACCATCAGCACGGCCGTCGCGTATCGCATGGAAATCGGCGGCGTCCACAACACGACCGGCGCGTGCCGGGCCAGCGCGAAACCCCAGATCACCAACACGAAACCGACCAGGGACACCAGCGAATACAGCCCCTTCCAGGCCTGCTCGCCCAGTCGCGCGCGCTGCGCCGTGCGCCAGTCCTCGGCCACTATGCGCACCGAATGCGCCCCCAGAAAGATCACCAGCCCCAGAATCAGAATCGTCATCGTCGTTCGCCTTATCGAGCCATGGGCCGGGCAGGCTGCCGTGGCGGCCCGCCCCGAATGTGTGCGGCGAGCAATTGTGTACGCCGTCCACAATAACATAGCACGAACGGAGCGGGCCATTCAACAGCCTGTGGCCGCGGCGCCCGCCCAAACAGCAGACGGCCGCCGGCCGCGCACCGGCGGTTCTGATGCGGATTCGCGTCAATGCGGCGCGGGTATCCCCGTATCTGGGCCCGCAAGCAGCGTTTGACCCGTCTATGCCTGTAAAATAAAGGACATGGTCCGTCATCCCGGCGAGCCTTCAACCGCCGCGCATACAAGAATTCAAATATGTAAGTAAGGATCGACAAACTATGGCAACCAGAGTGACGACGCTGACCGATCAAGTGACGCAGCGCCTGCAGGATGCAATCGAAGCGGGTACCTATGTGGTCGGCACCAAATTGCCTTCGGGAAAAGAACTGGGGAAAATCTACGGCGTCAGCCAGGCGGTCATCCGCGAAGTTACCGCGCGCCTGCGTTCGCAAGGGCTGGTCGACAGCCGCCAGGGGTCGGGATGCATCGTCAAGTCGCGCACGCAGGCGGCGGGCTTTCGCGTCCTGGCCGGCCCCGGCGCCGACCGCTCCGAACTGGTCAGCGTGTTCGAGCTGCGCCTGGATCTGGAAGGCGCGGCCGCGGCGCTTGCCGCCGTGCGCCGGCACAATGCGGACATCGCCGAACTTGAAAACATATTGTCCAAGCTCGCCGAAAACCTGTACGACCTGGAAACCGGGGTCAAGCTGGACATCGCTTTTCACACCGCCGTCGCGGCGGCCACCCACAATCCCTATTACGGCAGCCTGCTGAACTACCTGAACATGCAATTGCGCCACGCCGTCCAGGCCGCGCGGTACAACGCGCTGACCCAGGCCCAGTTGTCGGAAACCGTGCAGCGCGAGCATATCGCCATCTACGAAGCGATCCGGGCGGGCAAGCCCGAAATGGCGCGCGCCGCCGCCATTTCCCACCTTCAGGAGGCCGCCCTGCACCTGGAGCTCGACATTCCCCCGCGCGACAAGCTTACCGGCACATTTCCCCCGTCGTTCCAGCCCCTGCACCAAAGCCAGAAAACCGTAGCCTAAAGAATCAGTATGGCGCGGAAGTCGTTGACGTTCGTGCGCGTCGGCCCGCACACCACCAGCCTGTCTATGCCCTTGAAGAAGTGGTAGGCATCGTTGTCGGCCAACATGGCCAGAGGGTCCAGGCCCAGCGCGCGCGCACGGGCCAGCGAATCGGGGCCGCAGGTGGCGCCCGCGTTTTTCTCCGAGCCATCTATCCCGTCGGTATCGCAGGCAATGGCGTACACGTCGGGGCAGCCGTCCAGCGCCACGGCAAGCCCCAGCAGGAACTCCGAATTCCGGCCTCCCTGGCCGTTGCCGCGCACCGTCACGGTCGTCTCGCCGCCCGAGATCAGCACGCAGGGCGCCGCGAACGGCTCGCCCAGCCGGGCTACGCGACGGGCGATCGAAGCAAGCACGATGCCCACGTCCTGCGCCTCTCCCTCCATATCGTCGGACAAAATGCACGGCGTGATTCCAGCTTCGCGCGCCACGTCCGCGGCGGCGCGCAACGCTTCGTTGGCGGTGGCGACGACGTGCAGTTCGTTGCGCTCGAAGCGCGCATCGCCCGGCTTGGGGGTTTCGTTTTCCCCGGATTCCAGCAGGCCCCTTACGTTTTCCGGTAGCGTTATTGCGTACTTGTCCAGAATTCTCAGCGCATCGCAGCAGGTCGTGGGGTCGGGCAGGGTGGGGCCGCTCATGACGACACCGGGATCGTCGCCGGGCACGTCCGAGAGCACCAGCGTCAGGATCCGCGCGGGGGCGCAGGCCAGGGCAAGCCGGCCGCCCTTGATCGCCGACAGGTGCTTGCGCACGCAATTGATCTCACTGATCGTCGCTCCGCATTTCAGCAGGGCCGAATTGACCATCTGTTTTTGGGGAAACGTGACGCCCGGGGCCGGCATCGACAGCAAGGACGACCCGCCCCCCGAGAACAGGCAGATGACCAGATCGTCCTCGGTCAGGCCCGCGACCATGTCCAGCAAGCGCTGCGTGCCGCGCCGGCCGGCCTCGTCGGGCACCGGATGCGCCGCCTCGACCACTTCGATCAGCCTACAGTCCGCCGCATGCCCGTAAGGCGTGATGACCAGGCCCGACAGGGGATGAGGCCAGTGGTCCTCGACCACCTTGGCCATCGCCGCCGCGCCTTTGCCCGCCCCGATCACCAGCGTGCGCCCGCGCGGGGCCTCTCGCGGCAGGAACTGAGGCAGGCAGCGGGCCGCACTGACCGTGTCGACGGCGCTCTGGAACAGGTGCCGCAGAAATTGGTGAGGATCGGCGTGGGGCGAAATATGTGGCATGTTTACAGGACGAATCAAGACACCGCGCGGCGCAAGGCAACGCAGTCCGTTTTGGATGGAAGTTCCGGTCCCGGTTCGAATCCGGGATCAGGCGCTGGCGATTTCGTGATTGGCCAACAGTTCGACGGCACGGCACAACGCCGAATGATCCAGCTTGCCCATGCCGTTGCCGGCGCACGCATTCATCAGTTCCTGCGCGCAGGCGGTGTTCGGCAGGGAAACCCCCAGCGCCTTGGCGCCCATCAAGGCAAGATTCAAGTCTTTCTGGTGCAGCTCGATCCGGAAACCGGGTTCGAACGTGCGCTTGATCATGCGCTCGCCATGCACTTCCAGAATGCGCGAAGACGCGAACCCGCCCATCAGGGCCTGGCGCACCTTGGCCGGATCGGCGCCGGCCTTGGAGGCGAACACCAGCGCCTCGGACACCGCCTGGATATTCAAGGCGACGATGATCTGGTTGGCCACCTTGGTCGTCTGCCCATCGCCATTGCCGCCTATCAGCGTGATGTTCTTGCCCAGCAGCTCGAACAGCGGCTTGACCTTCTGGAAGGCCTCTTCGGGGCCGCCCACCATAATGGTCAGCGACGCGGCCTTGGCGCCCACTTCGCCGCCCGACACGGGCGCATCCAGATACAGACAGCCAAGCTTGTTGATCTTTGCGGCGAACTCCTTGGTCGCGATGGGCGAGATCGAGCTCATGTCGACCACGATCTGGTCGCCGCGCAGGCCGCCCGCCACGCCATTCTCGCCGAACAGCACCTCGTCGACCTGAGGCGTGTCGGGCAGCATCAGGATGATGATATCGGCCTGCTGCGCGACCTCCCGGCCCGAGCCGCACGCCACGGCGCCGTTCCCGGTCAGCTCGGCCGAAGGGGGCTTGTGGCTGTGCACGAACAAGGTGTGCCCGCCCTTTAGCAAGTTCAGCGCCATGGGCGCTCCCATGATACCCAGTCCGATGAATCCTACTTTTGCCATGACTGTCACCTCTTGAATCGGTTGTTGAATCAATGCCTGTGCCGGCGGCGTTTGGGCGCGTCGGCTATTTCAGCACCTCGGGGTTGACGCAGGTGGCCGGTTTTTCCCCCTTGAGCACGCTGATGATGTTTCCGGTCGCAATCCGGCCCATGGCCAGACGCGTCTCGATGGTCGCCGATGCAATGTGCGGCACGACGACGACGTTCTCCAGTTCGTCCAGCCCGGCCTCGAGCGAGGGCTCGTTCTCGAACACATCCAGGCCCGCGGCCCAGATCACCTTGTCGCGCAAGGCGGCGACCAGCGCTTTTTCGTCGACCAGCGGGCCGCGCGCGGCGTTGACCAGGATGGCCGTGCGTTTCATCTTCGCCAGCTCGGCCGCGCCTATGTAGTGGCGCGTCTCCGGCAGAAGCGGCAAATGCAGCGACAGATAGTCCGACTCGCGCAACAGCGTTTCCTTGTCGACGAACGTGGCGCCGATCTGACGCTCGAGCTCGGGATTGGGCCTGGCGTCGGTGTAGATCACCTTCATGTCGAAAGCCGCCGCCTTGCGCGCGAACTTCGACCCGATGCGCCCCAGCCCGGCCACGCCCAGCGTCTTGTGATCCACGTCCTGGCCGATGAAGACCATGGGCCCCCAGCCTTGCCACTTGCCCGCGCGCACGAAACGTTCCGACTCGGAGACGCGCCGCGCCGTCGCCAGCAGCAGCGCCCACGCGTGTGTGGCCGTAGCCTCGTCGAGCACGCCCGGCGTGTTGGTCAGGACGACGCCGCGCTGGGTCGCCGCCGCCAGATCGAAGTTGTCGAATCCCACGGCGTAGTTGGCGAAGATCTTGCACTGCGGTCCGGCGGCGTCCATGACCTCGCCGTCGATCTTGTCGGTCAGCAGGGAGATCACGGCGTCGCGCCCCCGTACGGCGGCAAGCAATTCTTCCCGGGTCAGCGCGCGGTCGTGCGGGCTTACCTCTACATCGTGAACCTGCCGCAGCTCGTCTATGGTCTGCTCGGGAATCGCTCGCGTTACATATATGTTGGACTTGCTCATTGCTTGTTCCTCTCTTGCCGAAAATAAAAACGGACGTCAGGCCGATCCACTGCCCGCTTCGGATCAGCCCGCTTCGGATCAGCCCGCGCCGGGAGCGCGATATTCCGACCCGAAACGCGCCAGGTCGTCGGCCACGGCCTGGTCCTCGGCGGGCGCCAGGCCGCTGACGCCTATGCCGCCAATCACGTTTCCGCGCGCGTCGTTCAGTACGGCGCCGCCGGGCAGCGCGGTAAGCAGCGGATCGCAGAAATACCCGATGGGAACGTCGTCGCGGCGCAAGCGCGCCAGGAACGCCTCGGTGCTGGAACCTATGCGGGTGCAGGTATACGCCTTCTGCTGCGCCAACTGGATGCTGCGCACCGGCGCGTCGTCCATGCGCGAAAAGCTCACCAGAAAACCGTACCGATCGCATATCGAAATGCATGCCGTCTTGCCCAGGTCCCGGCGCACTTTTTCCGCGCCACGCGCAAGCAGGGCCTGCGCCAACTGCAGATTCAGATTTTCCATTTGCGTTTCCTTGCGCCGCGTTTACCGGCGGCTTTTCCCTGTTTTCCCTTCACCTGCCCAAATCAATCATCATGTAATCTGAAGACATGCCGCTCCGAATCCCCCCGAAACCCGGCGGCGCGCGGCGCGATCACGTCCGCGCCGCCGGGCCGGAAAAGCGCCGCGGGCTACTCTTTGACCGCGCCGGTCATGCCCGAGACGTAATATTCCACAAAGAACGAATACACGATCGCCACCGGCACCGAGCCCAGCACGGCCCCGGCCATCAATTCGCCCCAGTGATATACATCGCCTTCTATTATTCCGGTCACCACGCCCACCGCCACCGTCTTCGCATCGGTCGAGGAAATGAATGTCAGCGCGTAGATGTATTCATTCCAGGACAGCGTGAACGCGAAAATGCCCGCCGAAATCAAACCGGGCACCGCCAGCGGCAAAATGATCTTGGTCAGGATCTGCCAGCGGGTGGCCCCATCGATCAAGGCGCACTCTTCGATTTCGTAGGGGATCGAGCGGAAATACCCCATCAACAGCCAGGTGCAAAACGGTATCAGGAACGTCGGATACGTCAGGATCAGGGCCCATCGGGTGTCGAACAGGCCCAGCTGGAATACGATGGACGCAAGCGGAATGAACAGGATGGACGGCGGCACCAGATAGGCGAAAAAGATGGCGACCCCCACCTGCTTGGCGCCCTGGAACCGCAGCCGCTCGATGGCGTACGCGGCGAAGACGCTGGCAAACAGCGATATGAACGTCGCCGAGATCGCGATGATCAGTGTGTTGAGCATCCATTCGGGGAAAGGCGTGTTGAATATCAGATCCTTGAAATGCTGCAGGGTCGGCGCCACGACCCAGAAAGGATTGGTGGAATGCATGCCAAGCTGGGCATCGGGCTTGAACGACGTGATCACCATCCAGTAGAACGGGAACAGCAGCACGAAAACAAAGATCGCCAGTGGAATGTAGATGGTCACCCAGCGCCGCGGCAGCGACTGCAGGAATTCCATTCCCTGCGTTTCACGTTCTTGAACCGTGTTGCTCATTTGTCACCCCCTCTTTGCCAGGCGCGACGCTGCAGCCCGAAATACGAAAACAGGATGGCCGCCAGCAGGAACGGCACCATCATGATGGCCAGCGCGGAACCTTCGCCCAGCGCCCCGCCGGTGATGGCGCGCTGGTAGGACAGGGTCGTCATCAGGTGGGTCGCGTTGAGCGGGCCGCCGCGCGTCAGCACATAGATCAGCTGGAAGTCGGTGAAGGTGAACAGCACCGAGAACGTCATGACCACCGCGATGATCGGGGTCAGCAGCGGGAACGTGATGTGGCGGAATTTCTGCCACGGCGTCACGCCGTCGATGGCCGCCGCTTCGTACAAGGCGGGCGAAATCGTCTGCAATCCCGCCAGCAAAGTGATCGCCACAAAAGGAATGCCGCGCCAGATGTTCATGCCGATCACGGAAAACCGGGCATGCCAGGGCGTGCCCAGAAAATCGATGTAGTGATTGATCAGTCCGAGCTTGACCAGCGTCCAGCTGATGACGGAGAACTGGGCGTCGTACAGCCACCAGAACGCCAGCGCCGACAAGGCCGTCGGCACGATCCACGGCAAAAGCACCAGGGAACGGAACAAGGTCTTGAACGGCACGCGCTGGTTCAGCACCAGGGCCAGCCACAGGCCCAGCCCGAACTTTATGACGCTGGCGACGACGGTGTAGAAAATCGTGTTGAACAAGGCCAATCGCGCAATCGGGTCGTGTATCAGGTAGATGTAGTTGTCCAGCCCGACCCAGTGTCCGGTGCCTCCCAGCGAGGTGTCCGTGGACCCAAGCCAGATGCCCAGCCCAAGCGGGTAGGCCAGGAAAAACACCAGCAATATCGCGGCGGGCAGCATGAAAAGCAACCCAAGAACATTACTGTTATTCAGACTGCGCGATAGCATCGTCGCTCCCTAGAAGCCATTTCCCGGCGGCGCGGGGGCGCGAAGCCCGCACGCGCGCCGGACGGTTGACATGCGCCGTGGAATATCCACGCAAGGCCCGTCTTCACGCCTTGTAATAGCGCTTGGCCCGCTCGGCCGCTTCCGCCGCGGCCTGCTTGGGCGACTTGGACCCGCTTGCGGCGGCCGCGAACATGTCGACCACGATGTAGTCCGACATCACCGCCGCCGAGGCGGTCCCAAGCGGACCGGCGTAGCCGTCGTCGAGCATCCGGCTGGCGACGTCCCGGTAATAAGTGATCTTGGGATCGGACGTCCAGATCGGGTTCTTCTCGTAGGCCCTCAGCGTCTGGCTGACATAGCCCAGGGACGCCTTCAGCCACGGGTTGTACTGGTCGGCTTCCATCATGAACTGCATGAAGGCCTTGGCCGCGTTCGGATACTTGGAATACTTGAACAGCATCATTTGCGTCATGCCGTCCAGCTCGGTCGGCTTGCCCACCGGCCCCACCGGGAAGTGCGCGTGGTGGATGTCCTTGGCCATGGCCCGCTGCTTCGGGTCTTTCGAGTTCAGCGCGGAGTAGTAGATGGAAATCCCGTTGGCGATCAGGCTGACCTGATTATCGAAGAACGCCTTGTTGTTGGAGGGATCGAGCCAGGACAACGTGCCGGGGATGAACGTCTTGTACAGTTCGTGGGCGTATTTCAAGGCCTCGTGGGTTTCCGGAGAATCGATGACGACATTGCCGTTTTTATCGACCATCTTGCCGCCATGCCCCCACAGCACCCAGTACGTCCAGCCATCGCCGTCCAGAACCGAATGCCCCAACGTGAAGCCCGCGGGCGTGCCTTTGGCCTTGAGCGCCTGGCACAGCTTGAGAAAGCCCGGGTAATCTTCGGGGAAAGAGTCGAACCCGGCCGCTTCGACATGGCTTTTGCGATACACCATTTCATTGCCGATCACCGCGATGGGCAAGGCGATCCAATGACCATTGTGCTTGCCGTAGCTTTGGCAAACGTCGTACCACCCACCGTATTTTTTACCGAGATTGGCGGCCACGTCGGACACGTCGACCAGCTTGTCGGGATACTTGTGCGGGTCGTCGAACCAACCCAGGATAATGTCGGGGCCCACGCCAACCCGGGCCGCAACCGCCGCCTTGGGCCGGATGTCTTCAAAGCCCGCCCTGTCGATCTGTACTTTTATGCCGGTCTGCTCGGTGAATTTCTTGGTGTTGGCGATCCACTGGTCTTCTTCGCCCTGCACGAAACGCGTCCATCTCAACACCGTCAGCTTGGCCCCCGGTTCGGGCTTGAAATCCATTGGAGCGGCCGCGTATGCGCTATTGCCAACCCCTAGCGCGGAGGCCGCAGCAACCATCGCCGAGGACTTCAAGAAGTCACGCCTTGTCTGCTCTGTCATGTCTCTACTCCTTTGTTATTGGGACACCGTCCCATACGTATCGACTCACACGCTCAACTACTCCTGAAATGCGTCACGCCAGCACCTTGCCCGTTTCGGCATCGAACAGATGCGTACGTTGCTGATCGGGGACGAGAAACACCGTGTCTCCCGCGGCGAAATCGTGACGCTCACGAAACATCGACACCACCTCGGTTTCACCGAACCGGCAATACACCTCGGTATTGGCTCCGGTCGGCTCGACCACCGTGACAACGGTCTTGATCGCCTGGCTCTCGGAACCCAGAGTCAGGTGTTCGGGACGCACGCCATAAATGACGCGCTGGCCGTCCACGGCGCTCTTGCTGCGCGCCGGCACCGGCAGGCGAGTGCCGTCGTCGAACTCGACCAGGGCGGCGGCGCCGTCCTGGCGCACCACCCCGGGCAGGAAATTCATCGATGGCGAACCAATGAATTTCGCCACGAAAAGATTATCGGGATGATCGTACAGATCCAGCGGCTTGCCGCGCTGCTCGACCACGCCGTCGTGCATGACCACGATCTGGTCGGCCATGGTCATGGCTTCGATCTGGTCGTGCGTGACATATACCGAGGTGGTGCGCAGGCGCTGGTGCAGTTCGCGGATCTCGGTGCGCATCTGCACGCGCAGATTGGCGTCCAGGTTGGACAACGGCTCGTCGAACAGGAATACCTGCGGGTCGCGCACGATGGCGCGCCCCATGGCCACCCGCTGCCGCTGCCCGCCCGATAGCTGGCGCGGATAACGCTGCAGCAATTCGCCCAGCCCCAGGATTCCCGACGCCCTGTCGACCCGGGCCTTGATGTCGGACTTCTCGAACTTGGCCAGCGCCAGCGAAAACGCCATGTTGTCGTAGACCGTCATGTGCGGGTACAGCGCGTAGTTCTGGAACACCATGGCGATGTCGCGCTCTTTGGGCGGCATGTCGTTGACCACCTTGCCGCCGATCGAAATTTCGCCGTGCGTGATTTCCTCCAGGCCGGCAAGCATGCGCAACAACGTAGATTTGCCGCAGCCCGACGGGCCGACCAGGACCGTAAACTGGCCATCTTCGATATCGATGTCCACCCCGCGGATGACCTGGGTACCGCCAAAGTATTTCTGCACTGCGCGAATTTCTACCGATGCCATGCCCTATTCCTTTTTGTGTCAGCGTTGACTCAGGTTGGTTGCTGCTGTCGATAACTTCATGGCGCGCGCCCCGTTCAGGCCTGTCTATGCCGCGCAGCCGGCGCAATGCCAATGCCTGCAAACGGCCTGTGGATGCGCCTATGCCAGTTTCAGTACGGCGCGCCCGGGAACCGGAAAACGCGCCATGTCTCCTGTATTTTTTTCATGTTACCCTGTTATCATATAAATTATCCGGGCTTACGGCAAGCTTAATTTTTCACGTCGGCCATAGCCCTTCTTATTCGAACATGTCGGGCTGGGTCTGGACCAGTTGTTCCCAGATCGGCTGGAAGTGCAGCCAGCCTATGTACTCACTGCCCACGTGTTCGCGGCTGTAGCGGGCGCGGTCGGGCGGGACCAGCCGCGGCACGATGCCGGTGGCTTCGACCATCAGCTGCTGCCGGCAGCAGCGTTCCAGCGCGATGAACCAGAACGCGGCCGCCTCTATGCTGTGCCGGCTGGCGGTCAGCAAGCCGTGATTCTGGTGAATCGCCGCCTTGACGCCCTTGAACGCGGCGGCCACGTTGTGGCCGGCCTTGACTTCCACGGCCACCTGGCCGGCCTCGTCGCCGATGACCACATGGTCTTCATAGAAGGCGGCGGCATCCTGGCTGATGGGATCGAGCTTCCTGCCCAGCGCGGCAAACGCGGTGCCGTAGACGGTGTGCGCATGGCACATGGCCACGATGTCCGGGTGGGCCTGATGCACGGCCGCATGCAGCACGAAACCCGCGCGGTTGATCGCATGCCTGCCCTCCACGACTTTCCCCGTGTGGTCGGCCAGAATCAGGTTCGACACCTTGACCCGCGAAAAATGCACCGCCATCGGGTTGGTCCAGTACAGGCTGGGGTTTTCCGGATCGCGGATGGTCAGGTGCCCCGCGAACCCATAGTCGAAACCCTGCAAGGCGAAGGCGCGGCACGCGCCCACCAGCCGCTCTTTCAGGTGGCGGCGCTTGTCCGCATTGTTCGAAAATTCGGGCACGGACGGAAACACCAGGCCTTTCTGCTCGGGCTGGTAAATGGAAACCCGGCCATCGCCCAGATCAATCCCGGGCTTTTCTTCCAATACGGTGGACATATCTGCTCCTTCTCGATGAGCCGTCGCGGCGATACAAAAGATCAAACCATGCTCGCACGCGCCCCGGCCATTGACAAACGATAACTGTTCATGGAAAGATGAATCAGATTCATGAATCGACGGAGTCGATCAATGAGACGAATTCCCGGCTTCGTGTTGTTGCGCGCGTTCGAGGCGGCCGCCAGGCTCGAGAATTTCACCCTGGCGGCCCTGGAGCTGCATCTGACGCAGTCCGCCATCAGCCACCAGGTGCGCAAGCTGGAAGACTATTTCGGCCGCGCGCTTTTCATCCGCCGCAACCGGCGCGTCGAACTGACGCCCGAAGGGCGGCGCCTGCTCGAGAGCCTGTCCCGGGTGTTCGACGCGATCGAGGCGGCCTGCGGCGAAGTCACGCTGGCGCCGGACGCGCAAGTGCTGGCGCTGCACTGCTCGCCAAGCCTGGCAACCAAATGGCTGGGACCCATGCTGCCGGAATTCATGCAAACGCATCCGGACATCACGATCCGCCTGACCTCGGGCGCGGAACCCGTGGACCTGACGCGCTCACAGGAACTGGACATCGTCATCACGTACGGCGCCGTGCAGGAACGGCCGGGCATCGTATCCGTGGCGCTGGGCGCCGAACACATCGCCCCGCTGTGCTCGCCAAGCCTGCTGCGCGACAGCGCCTCCATCGCCAGGCAGGTCGGCGGCCTGACCCTGATCGATTCGCAGCTAAGCAAAGTGACGTGGGCCGACTGGTTCGCCTTGAACGGCCTGGCCCTGCCCCATCGTCCGCGCCCGTCGTTCGACCGCGCTTCGCTGGCGATTTCCGCCGCCGTCGACGGCCTGGGCGTGATCCTGGAAAGCACCCGTCTGGCCGAAAAGGAAATCGCCCGGGGCGAGCTCGTCGAAGTGGGGGCGCGCGTCTTTCGCCCCATCATGCGCGAAACGCATTTCCTTTCCTATCGCGCCAATGAACAACAGACCCGCAAGATAGCGGCCTGCCGCACATGGATCCTGGAGAAAGCCCGAAGGAACGCGGCCTGGACCAACTGACGTTTTATTGACACCTCTGGGAATCGTCCATACACTGAATTCGGGATTTTTATGGTAACCATATAGGGCGCTGACATGCATATTCTCGTCACCGGCGCGGCAGGGTTCCTGGGAAACAAACTGGCCAGGCAACTGCTGGACAAAGATGCCCTGATCGGGCCCGACGGGCAGCCGGAAAAAATCACCCGCATCACCTTGTGCGACGTCGCCGCGCCGGCCGGCCCGCGGGACCCGCGCATCCAGATCGTGACCGGCGACATTTCCGACCCCGCAACCATAGCGTCGGCCCTAACCGCCGACGTGCGGACCATCTTCCACCTGGCCGCCATCGTCAGCGGCCACGCCGAGGCCGACTTCGACCTGGGCATGAAGATCAATTTCGACGCCACGCGGCGCATGCTGGAGCGCATCCGTTCCCTGGGCACGCAGCCGCGCCTGGTATTCACCAGTTCGGTCGCGGTGTTCGGCGGCGAGCTCCCCGCCAAAGTGCCGGACACCATGTCCCCGATGCCGCAAAGTTCGTACGGCGCCCAAAAAGCCATGTGCGAACTGATGATCAACGATTTCAGCCGCAAGGGCTTCGTGGACGGCCGCATCGCGCGGCTGCCCACGATCTCGGTGCGGCCCGGCGCCCCGAACAAGGCCGCCTCCAGCTTTGCCAGCGGCATCATCCGCGAACCCCTCAACGGCCAGCCGGCGGTATGCCCGGTGGACGGCGACACCCGCATGTGGCTGATGTCGCCGCGCATGGCCGTGCGCAATCTCATCCACGCCGCCGAACTGGACGCCGCGCGGCTGGACGGCAACCGCACGATCAGCCTTCCCGGTCTTTGCGTCACCGTGCGCGGCATGGTCGACGCCCTGGAAGACGTGGCCGGCCCCGAAGCCGCGCAGAAGATTCAATGGCGGCAAGACGAAACGGTCAAGCGCATCGTCAATTCATGGCCGGGCGATTTCGACGCCCGCCGCGCCCTGTCCCTGGGTTTTACCGCCGACGCGGATTTCGCCGGCATCATTAGCGCCTACATGCAAGACGAACTGGCATCATGAGCATCCTGCTTGGCTGCATCGCCGACGATTTCACCGGCGCCACCGACCTGGCGGGCATGCTGGTGCACGCCGGCATGCGCACCATCCAGATCATCGGCGTGCCCGACGCCGCGCCGCCCCGGGACGTGGACGCCGTCGTCATCGCCCTGAAATCGCGCACCGCGCCGGTCCGCCAGGCCATCGACGATTCCCTGGCGGCGCTGCGGTTCCTGCGCGACGCCGGCTGCAGGCAGATCTATTTCAAATATTGCTCCACCTTCGATTCCACCGACAAAGGCAATATCGGCCCGGTCGCCGACGCATTGATGAACGCGCTGGGCACGCAATTCACCATCGCCTGTCCCGCCTTTCCCGACAATGGCCGCACCCTGTTCAAGGGCCACCTGTTCGTGGGCGACACCCTGCTTGGCGAAAGCGGCATGCGCGACCACCCGCTTACGCCCATGACCGATTCCAACCTGGTCCGGGTATTGCAGCGGCAAACCAAGGCCACCGTGGGCCTCATTCCGTTCTCCACCGTGACCCTCGGCGCCGACGCCATCCGCGACAGGATGCGCCAATTGCAGACCCGGGGAACGCAAATCGCACTGGTCGACGCCGTGTCCAACAACGATCTGATGCATATAGGCGCCGCCTGCGCGGACCTGCCCCTGGTCACGGCGGGCTCGGGCATTGCGCTGGGCCTGCCGCAGAATTTCCGCGCCCGCGGCCTGCTGCCGCAGCAACAGGCGTCCGGCGACCTGCCCGCCACCGGCGGATTGCGGGCCATTCTTTGCGGCAGCTGCTCCCAGGCCAGCCGGGCCCAACTGGCCGACCTGACCGCGCGCGGCACGCCCGCTTACGCCATAGACCCGCTGGCGCTGGCCGCCGGCGAGGACGTGGCCGCCGCCGCGCTGGCCTGGGCGGCGCCGCGGCTTTCCCAAGGTCCGGTGGCCATCTACGCCACCGCGCCGGTCGACATCGTGAAAGCGGTGCAAAAAATGCTGGGCGCCGAACGCGCCGGCACCCTGGTCGAACAGGCCATGGCGCGCATCGCGCGCGAACTGGTGGCTTTGGGGGTACGCCAGCTGATCGTCGCGGGCGGCGAGACCTCGGGCGCCGTGGTCACCGCCCTGGGCGTGCGCAGCCTGCGCATAGGACGGCAGATCGACCCCGGCGTGCCCTGGGGCGTAAGCCTGGACAACGGCCCGCCCCTGGCGCTGGCCCTGAAATCGGGAAACTTCGGCGACGTGGACTTCTTCACCCGGGCGTGGAGCCTGGCGCCATGAACGAATCGCAACTGCGCGAACAGATCTGCGCGTTTGGCGCTTCGCTGCACCGCCGGGGCCTGACCGCCGGCAGCAGCGGCAACATCAGCGTGCGCATCGAAGACGGCTGGCTGCTGACGCCCACCAACAGTTGCCTGGGCGAACTGGACCCCGCGCAATTGTCCAAGCTGGACTGGAACGGCGCATTGCTATCGGGCCTTCCCCCGTCGAAAGAGGCTTTCCTGCATCGGGCCATGTACGAAGAACGCACCGCGGCCACGGCCATCGTCCACTTGCACTGCACGCATTGCGCCGCCGTCTCGTGCCTGCCGGACCTGGATCCGGGCAATTGCATACCGCCCCTGACGGCCTATTACGTAATGAAAATAGGCACGCTTCCGCTGGTGCCCTACCACCGCCCCGGAGACCCCGAGCTGGGCAATGCCATACGCGGCCTGGCCGCCCGGCACAGCGCCGTGCTGCTGGCGAACCACGGTCCCGTCGTATCGGGCGATACGCTGGAGTCGGCCGTATACGCCATCGAAGAGCTGGAAGAAACCGCCAAGCTGTTCCTGCTGCTGCAAGGGCGGCATCCGCGCGTGCTCGACGACCGGCAAATCGCCGAATTGAACACCATATTCAAACACCAAAGCCGCGGCAAGCCATGACGGATTGTCTTCCCGGACCTGGGTCCGAACAGGCCTAGGGTCGGCGGATCAGCGCGCGCAGCCTCGCACAATATTCGGGCAGGCCGCCTTCCGGATCTTGCGGCACGTTGGTCACGCCCAGCAACAGGCCCGCGGTCCGCGATCCGGGCCGCGCATACCAGGGCGAAAGCGCCATGGGCGCCATGCCGGCTTCACGCGCCCGCGCGGCTATGTCGACATCCGCGGCGCCATCGGGCAGGTGCAGCATGACGACCAGGCCGGTCACGGCCTCGACCGGCGCCACTCCTTGCAGACATGCCTTGATGGCATCGTGCCTTTGCGCATAGATGCGCTTCATGCGGCGCAAATGGCGCAGGTAAAGTCCTTCCCGCATGAATTCGGCCACCGCCCGCTGAATCAGCGCCGACGGCGCGGGCGCCAATGCGGCGGCCACTTCGCCGAACCGCGCGGCAAGCGCGGGGGGCACCACCATGAAGCCCAGGCGCAGCGCCGGGCTGATGGTCTTGCTGAAGGTGCCTATGTGAATGACCCGGCCGGCACGATCGATCGCGGCAAGCGCCGGCGCGGCGCGCCCTTTCAGTTGCAGTTCGCTGAGGTAGTCGTCTTCGATGACCCATGCCTGGCGGCGCTGCGCCCAATCCAGCAGCGCCAGGCGCCGGGCCAGCGACAGCGTGACGCCCAGCGGCGCCTGCTGACCGGCCGTGACGACGGCCAACCGGGCATCGGGTGCGGCCGCGATGCCGGCGGCCACGTCCAGCCCCTGATCGTCGACCGGCACAGGCACGGGCGTCACCCGGGCCAGGCCCAGCGCCGTGCGCGTGATCGGGAAGCCCGGCTCTTCCATCCAGGCGCCAGTCCCTTCCAGGCCCAATGCCCGGATAGCCAGCCCCAGCGCCCCCGCATAGCCATTCGTCACCAGCACCTGCGAGGGCATGCACGTCATGCCGCGCGCCATCGACAGATAGGCCGCGATCTCGTGGCGCAGCGTGGGCTCGCCGCGCGGATCCGGATAACTGACCGGCAGCGCCGCCGTCGAGCGCGCACCCCGGGCCAGGATGCGCGCCCAGGTCTTGAACGGAAACACATCCTGGGCGGGAACGCCCATCTGGAACACCAGCGGCGGCGCCGAAAACGAGGGAAACATCCCGTCCAGGACGGGGCCGTCGTCCCGGACGCCGCCGGGTGCAACGAACGCCAGGCGCTTGGCCACATGCGTGCCGGCCGCCCCCGAGGCCACCACAAGCTGCTCATCGACCAGCCGCTCATACGCCGCGCGCACCGTGCCGCGCGCAACGCCCAGTTGCGCGGCCATGTCGCGCCACGAAGGCAGCCGCGCGCCGGGCCGCAGGCGGCCATCGCGAATGGCCGAGCGCAGGCCAAGATGAATCTGTTCGACCAGCGAACGGCGGGCGGCGGGGTCGAGTTGCAGGTCGATGTCGGCGGTCATGCCAGGATGGTACACAAATTCATCCAGATCTTGGGGCTTTTTAATGACCTATTACGCAGGCATTCTTACGGTACGGCTCCGCGCTTTCCGCCTTCGGCAAGCGGGGAAACGACCGACCCGACATCAATCCAGGCAAGGAAACCATCATGAGCAAGCGGATCAATTACAGACAAGTGGCGCCGGGCGCCGCCAAGGCCTATGCGGGCGTGCGCGACTACCTGGCGGGCTGCGGCCTGCCGGCGGACCTGATCGACCTGGTCTACCTGCGCGTATCGCAAATCAACGGCTGCGCCTACTGCATAGACATGCACTCGCGCGATCTGCTCAAGACCGGCGTGTCCATAGACAAGCTGGTGCTGGTGCCGGCGTGGCGCGAAGCGCGGAATCTGTTCAGCGCGCGCGAACAGGCGGCCCTGGCCTGGGCCGAATCGGTGACCCTCATCGCCGAAACCGGCGCGCCCGACGACGTCTACCAGGCCACCGCGGCGGTGTTCAGCGAGAAAGAGCTGTCCGACCTGACCGTCGCCATCAGCCTGATGAACGCCTACAACCGGCTGGGCATCAGTTTCCGGCTTACGCCGCAGGCCGTCCAAAACGCGTCAGGCGCACATCCACAGTAACGGTTAGCGCCGTCAACGCGGCGGCCTTGGCACGGCCTTGGGCGCTGGCGCGGTACAGATGCGGCGTCATGGCCAGCAGATCGGCAATCTGCTGCGCGCCGGCCAGGTCCAGGCGGTAGCCGACCGCTTCCGTGGCCAGGATCGTGAAGCCTTCCGGCGCCCGGGTTGCGACGGCGCGTCCGGGCTTCAACGCGGGATAGATGATTTCACGCAATTCCCGTAAATGATCCGGGCCGGCATCCACCTGAAGCAGTTGGCCGCCGGGTTTGAGCACCCGGGCGAATTCAGCGTAGACAGGGAACCCGAAAATGCACAGCACCCGATCGAGCACGCCGGGCCGCACGGGCAGATTGGCGTTGCTGCCTACGACCCACGTAGGCAGCTGGTCCCGTTTCGCCGCCGACAGAACGGCCCACTTCGAGATGTCCAGCCCAAGCAGGGCCAGCGGGCGCCCGTCGCCGGCGGCCGCCAATTCGCGCAGATAATACCCTTCCCCGCAACCCGCATCCAGACAACTGGCCGTTGCGGCTTCCGGCAAATCCAGCAGCGCGGCCCGGCCGACCGCGGCGGCGACGGGCCGGTAAACACCGGCATCGAGGAAGCGGCGGCGGGCGGCAACCATGTCCTTGCTGTCGCCCGGATCGCGCGACCGTTTTTTCTGCACCGGCAGCAAGTGGGTATAGCCCTGGCCAGCGACATCGAAACTATGGCCGGCGGCGCAGCGCCACGCCTGGCCGTGGCGTTGCAGCGCGGCGCCGTCCAGAGGGCAGGCCAGCGCCGTAAACGGGATGATCATGAACTGGCCCCTGTCGTTCGGGTTGATGGGATGCGCACGTGCAAAAGAATAACCCATGCCGCTTGCGGGGCATCACGGCTGAAGCGCCAAGGAAGTACTTTTGATACTAGAATAGTATGCCATCTTGTACCAGGATAAATTGGAGCATATCGTAGGCATTTTCAGGCAAAGGAAATACCATGACGCAAGCCCACAGCGACACCGTCCAGGCGCAATTCGACGACCAGGCCCATGCCTATCTGCAAAGCGCGGTGCACGCCGCGGGCCCCGACCTGGCACGGGCGCGGGAACTGATCGGCCAGGCCCTTCCCGCCGCCCGCGCGAACCTGCTGGATGTCGGCTGCGGCGCCGGGCACCTCAGCTTCGCCGTCGCGCCGGTCCTGAAAACCGTCACGGCCGTCGATCCCTCGCCCAACATGCTGGCCACCGTCGCCCAAGCCGCCGGCGAACGCAAACTGGGCAACATCGTCACATGCCAGGCCGGCGCCGAACAGTTGCCTTTTGACGACGGCCGGTTCGACATCGTCGCCACGCGCTACAGCGCGCATCACTGGCTGGACCTGGACGGCGCCCTGAAGGAAATGCGGCGCGTGACCAGGCCAGGCGGCCACATCCTGGTCATAGACCTGGAAGGCTGTGAAAACGCCCTGGCCGACACCCATCTGCAGGCCATGGAACTGCTGCGCGACCGCTCCCACGTCCGCGACCGCACACCGTCGGAATGGCGCCGGCTGCTTGCCGACGCGGGCTTCACCGGCATCGATTACCAGTCCTGGCCCACCCGCCTGGAATTCGGCTCGTGGGTCACCCGCATGCGCACCCCCGCCGAACGGGTCTCCATGATTCGCGCGCTGCAGCGAGACGCGCCGCGCGAAGTGCGCACGGCGCTGTCCATAGAAGACGACGGCTCGTTCACGGCGGCCACGGGATTATGGTGGGCGCGCACGGCCGCATAGCCGGGCCGTGACGGGCAAAGCGTTTGCGCCTGGGCCGGCGCGGGTTTGTTGCATGTCGGCAAACTTTGTGCCAACATGGGACTCGGGGATGGAGTTCCCCCTTTAACGGCCGAAAGGCTTACGACTCCTACTTGCAGCAAATGCGGTAGGCATGCTGTTGCGAAACCCACCGCGCAAGGTGGGTTTTTTCTTTTTCACGACACATTGGAAGAAGCCTTTAATGCTTTAGCGAAGTCCTGATACACGGCCGTTGTTCTTTTTCTTCTGGATATAGGAGATGCAAAATGAGCGATAGCGACATTCAACATGGCTCGAAGATCGAGCCGGTTCCCGAAGCCATAGCCGGCCTGGCGGTGGTGATTCTTTCCATACTGGGCCTGGCCGGAGTCAGCCCGGCGTTCCTGGTGGCGATCGCCACCATCGTATTCGGCGTCGAGCTTCTACTGTTCGGATCCGCATCGGCGGCCGGACTGGCCCGCATTCTAGAGCAACGGCCCAACGGCGGGGCGCTTGCCGGATCGCCGATGAGCGGGCTATCCACCGTCTTCCTGGCCGGCGTGGCCGGAATCGTACTGGGAATCCTGGCGCTTCTGGGCGTGGCCTCCATTCATCTCGTCGCCATCGCCATCATCGCCTTTGGCGCGGCCCTTCTCATCAGCAGCAACGCCAACATGCGCCTGCGCATCATGGAAACCAGCGCGGAACCCGGCGATCGTATCGGCGCCGGATTGGCCGAAGGAGTGGCGTCGGATGCGGCCGGGATGCAGACCATGTCCGGACTGACGGCGATAGTCCTGGGCATCCTGGCATTGGCGGGTTTCGTTCCCGTGGCGCTGACGCTCGTCGCCCTATTGGCCATGAGCGGTTTCGGCGTGCTGTCCAGCACCTTCATCAACAACAGCCTGATGAAGGCCTTCAGGGTCGGCAGGCACTAAAAGCCCGTCTCCGCGGACACCGGCTACCACATCGAATGGTTCCCGGGCGCCAAGGCATAGGCAAAGAACGGGCCGCCGTCAACGCCGGCCCGCGCCGTCCTGCTTTTCCTTCATGGCATCGGCAAGCCGTTGCATAAGCGCCGGGAAACTACGCCGCTCGGCCGCCGACCAGTCTTGAACCAGCTCCGCAAGCAGCTTTCGTCGCGCCTGGGCAATGGCCTCGACCATGCGCGATCCCGCCTCGGTGATGGCGGCTTCCCGCAAGCGCATGTCTTCCCGCGCGGATGGCCGTTCGACCAGGCCCAGATGTTCAAGCCTGGCCAGTTGACGGCTGACCGTGGATGGATCGCGGCCAACGGCGTCGGCAAGCCGGGCGACGCTTATCGCATGCGCGACACTTAGCCGGACCAACAAAGGAAACAAGGCGCGATCCAGGGATACGCCCGCTTCGCGCAACAAGACGTCATCCTGGCGCGGACTGTTCAGGCAGCCGGTCAGTTCAAGCAGCGCCGCCGCCATCGCATCCAGGTTGCGTGTATCGTGCATGCTTTACGCCAGTCCAAAGTCTATTTACAATGCATGTATTATACATGTAGATAGGTAGCGCCATGGAACGCGGGAAAACAGTGCTGGTCATCATGGGGAGCACACGGGCAAGCAGGATCTGCCCGAAAATAACGGAATGGGTCGTACAGATCGGGCAGGCGTGCACCAGCCTCATCTACGAAGTCGTCGACCTGGCCAATTGGCCGCTTCCCATGGATGACGAACCCGAAATACCCGCTACCGGCATCTACACCCAGGCGCATACGCGCGCGTGGAGCGAAAAAATCAAGAACGCGGACGCGGTGGTCTTCGTCACGCCCCAATACAACTGGGGCTACCCGGCAATACTGAAGAACGCCATCGACCATCTGTACCACGAATGGCGCGACAAGCCCGCGGCCATCGTGACCTATGGCGGCCATGGCGGCAACAAGTGCGCGGAACAGATCAAACAAGTCGCCGGCGCGGTGAACATGCGCATCGTTTCAACGGCGCCGGGCATCAAGCTGCCGGAGCCGGTGATTCGCCAGGGCGCCCCGTTCGAGCCCGGGCGCGACTTCAAACAGCATTTGGGGGCGATTCAGGATGCTCTCGCCGAGCTGGCCAAGGACTGCGACGCGGACTGAGCCGCGTTTTCCATGATGCCGGAAAGATCGCGGACGAAGTATGATGGGCGCCATGCCCAAAGGTATTAATCGGTTGTCTTAACGGAAATGAGCGCGGCGCCCTTGAACAACGTCATGGATTCTTTGCTTGATGCAATCTGTGTCGTCGACCGGCAGGGGCGTTTTATTTCCATCAGCGGCGCGTGCGAGCGCATTTTCGGCTATACGCCCCAGGAAATGCTGGGCCGGCCCATGCTGGATTTCGTGTTCCACGAAGACCGGGCTAGAACCCTGGGCGCGGTCGACCGGATCATGACCGGCTATCTGCAGCGGCATTTCGAGAACCGCTACGTGCGCAAGGACGGCCGGATCGTGCGCATCATGTGGTCGGCGCGCTGGTCCGAGACGGACCAGGTCAGGGTCGCCGTGGCGCGCGACGTAACCGATCGCGAACCTGCCGTCACGCCGGATCATATAGCGCTGGGCACGGTGCCGGACGCACCGCCGCGCTGGCGCCTGTCGGCCTCGCCCCCCTGCCTGACTCCCCCCGGTTTCGCGCCCATTTCCCTGTCATCCCAGGACTACACCGTGCTGCGGGTTCTTGCGACCGGCGGCGAGCGCGTCACCCGCACACAGATCGTGCAGGCCCTGGGCCGGAACTTCCTGGACTACGACCAGCGGCGCCTGGATACCCAGATGCGCCGCCTGCGGCGCAAAGTGGAACAGGCTTGCGGCCTGCGTCTGCCCGTGGCTACGCTGCGCAATGTCGGCTACCGGTTCTACGACGAGATCGACGTCTGTCGCTAGGCCGCCGGGCCCGCTCAGATTTGCTCAGTTTTCTTTTCCCCCGGGCATTTATGATTTGCAACGAATCGTGTGCGGGAAGAGAGACCCTCTTTGCCGAAAAGCCCCCGGAAAATTCTCTTCAGCCGGCGAAGAAAGCGGCAATTTTGATTTTTCCCACGCTTATCAACCTGTTGCATGAGTTCATGCCCGCCCCTATTTCAGAGCTCCATTCTGGAATGGACGGTTGCCGATGTTAATTTGTCGATCTGAAACATATTGTTTCTGATTAACGGCCCAGGTTGATCGAAAAATGAAGAACCTTGTTGTAAAAACGCCCCGCATTGTTTTGCGTTCGGCGCTGTTCCTGTCGCTGGCTGGCGTGACCACAAGTTCGTGGGCTGCGGCATGCGCATCCCCGACGGCGGGAAGCACCGTCAGTATCAGTAGTACGTGCACCGATGGCCTAACAATAGGGGCGGCGGGGGTGACGGTTACAGTCGATCCCGCTGTTACCGTGGGGGGAACTTATAGCAAGACAGGCTTGCTTAATAATTCCGGGGCGACTGGAACCACGTTGACCAATAATGGGACCATCACCGGCAACTCTGCGGAAGGCTTGTACAACTACGCAACATTCGATGCGCTGACCAACAATGGGACCATACATGGCGACGTAAATGGGCTGGGTCTTAGTAGTGGCAGCAGCATCACCACCCTGACCAATAGTAGCGGCGCGACCATATCCGGCAGCTATTATGGGGTGGCAAACGATGCGGGCACGATTACCACCTTGACCAATGAAGGTATGATCACCGCCGGCACTGCCGGCATCAGAAATACCGGCGGCACGATCACCACGCTGAACAATGCCCAGGGCGGCAGCACCCCTCTTACTTACAACGGCACCCTGCCCGTCAACTACAACATCATCATCCACAGCCCCAGCGATTACGGGAAACTGCAGGGTAGCGGCGTGTCCGGCACGATGACCTTTGGCATAGACGCCGGCTCCACGGTGGCGCAGACGACGTATCAAAGCGTGCTTAGCGGCATCGACGCCAGCGAGCTGACGGATACCTCCGGCACGTTCGCGGGGTATGCGTGGCAACTGGTCCTGGAATCGGGCAGCACCACCGTGTGGGACTTGCTGTACGACCCGGTGATCAGCGCAACCTTCGCGTCCAATGCCAGCGGACTTGCATCCGGCGCCGCCGGCATGCTCGACAGCCTGTCGGGCACCACCGATCCCGGCATGAGCGCGGCGATCACCTCTTTGCAGAACATGAGCGCCAGCCAGCAGAACGCCGCCCTGAGCCACGTCGCACCGGAAACCAACCGCTCGTCCGAAGCCGCGTCCAGCCAGACTCTGGACGCCGGCCTGGACACGATTTCAGACCGCCTGGATCATGTGCGCGGCCAGGGCTACGTCGCCAGCGCGATGGACGATTTGCTTAGCGGGAAACTGATGGTCGCCAGTGCCGGCGGCCTGCGCGGGCTGATCGGCCCCGATAAAAGCACGAACCACAGTTTCTGGTTCAAGGGGTTCGGCGCGCACGCCAATCAGGATGCGCAGGACGGGTACGCGGGCTACGACAGCAATACCTGGGGCGGCTCGTTCGGCGCGGACACCATGCTGAAAAACGATTGGCTGGTCGGCGCGGCGTTCACCTACGCCTATACCGACGTCGACATGAACGACTACCGCAGCGGCGATGGCACCCACATCAACACTTACCAGACCAGTCTCTATACCAGCCATGATTTCGGCGCGTGGTACCTGGACGGCATGCTGTCGTACGCGCAGCAAAGCTTCGACGGCACACGCGACACCACGGTCACCGGCGTGGCCCAAAGCAATTACGATGGACACCAGTGGGCGGCGCGCCTGATGGCCGGCATGCCGCTCCACCTGGACGCCGCCGCCACGCTGACCCCGATGGTCGGGGTGGAATGGAACCGCTTCAGCCAAGACAGCTACACGGAAACGGACGCGGGCGCGTTGTCGATGAGCGTCGACGGGCAAACCGTCAATCGCGTGCGCAGCGTGCTGGGCGCGAAGCTGGCCACGACGTGGGCGCTGTCCAACGGCATTACGATGATGCCCTCGATACGCGCTTCGTGGCGGCACGAATTCAATCATGACGGGGTCGATACCTCGGCCACGTTCGTGGGCGGGGGCACCGCGTTCAGTACGCCCGGACAGGCCTTGCCGGGCAATTCCTACAACCTGGGCGCGACGCTGGCCTTCCGGAAATCGCGCGCCTTCACCCTGAGCATGCTGGTCGACGGCGGGAAAGCGTCGGGCTACACGGCTGTTTCCGGGCAGATCATGGGGCAATGGCTGTTCTGACGCGGCGCGATCAGATCAAAACCGACAAATCCTAATTATTGGCTCATATAATTCGCGGTGGCGCTTTAACAGCACTTTCTCACCAATAAGAGTGCGGATTCCTATTCGGCGCATCATCAATAGGCATCACCGGTCGGGACAATACCCGCCCCTTCGACCATCAGCATTACGGTCTTCTGCGCAGCATAGGGGCGGTGACGGGTACCTTTGGGCACGACGAATGCGTGACCTGGCAGCAAATCGACGCTTCGATCTTCCAGTTCAATCGACAAGCGCCCGCTCACTATATAGAAGAACTCGTCTTCACCGTCATGCTTGTGCCAGTGATACTGCCCCTGCACCACACCTAGTCGTACCACGGAATCATTGACCCGGCATAGCGTCTGGTTGTACCAGGGATGTGTGTTCGCGGCAACCAGTGCCGGTATGTCAATTTGCTCGTTGGCCGCGTGAAGCACATTCAACCGGGTCAAGTAGGGAAATGTCGATTCGTCCATGAGAAAAGGCTCCTTCAGGTGTTCTCGAACAGTGTAGGCCGCATGTTCCTATACGTTCTTGAACGCTGCCGTCAGGTTGTGGAACGGGAACGCACCCCCGCCCTCTCTCTATAGACTCGCGGTGTGACACCTAGCGTGCACCGAAATACGCGCGTGAAATGACTTTGGTCAGCAAAACCCGCGGACTGAGCGATCACCGCCAGTGGTTCGTCGCCGTGTGCCAAGCGCTCACAGGCATGGTCCAGCCGTAGTCGACGCACGTATTCTCCTATTGTGTACCCGAAATGCCCATGAAAACAGCGCGCGAGGTAATCGGGCGAGACGCTAGCCTCAGTCGCGAGCTCTTCAAGAGTCGGCGGTGCGTCAAAGCGCTCGCGCAATATTGCCTCTACTCGAGCAAGCCAGCGTCGGCGACGTGATATTCCCGGTGTGGGGTGTCTCTCCCGTTCGCATGCGGCCACAAGCTCAAGGACTAGTCCTTCGACGGCCAACGACGTCACCGCATCTTGTATGCGGCACTCGGCGACCAGGCGTCGCATGACGGATACCGGTGGCCCACCGATAAAATCGTCCGGCCGCTCGAGCACCCGCGTCCGGCCACTTAGCTGTTCGAGCCAGTGTGGTGTGAATTCGAGGTGCAGCGCCTGGCCACCGGCACCGTACCAGCGATTCGCATGAGGCAAACCGGCCGGGAAAAATGTGAGCGACATCGCTTCCTCATGGCCAGTGTGTGCCGGCCACGAGCGCGTACCTACGCCTGCGGTGACAAAACAGAAAAAAGGATTCTGGTGCTCATGACGCGGAATCACGAGGTCGGTCGAAAATAGGGTATGGGCGATCGAGATACCCTCGCCATCGTATCGACGCTCGCTGGCGCCAAAGTAGTCTCCGGGCCCCAGCACTCCGAAAGGCTCAGGTGAAGAAGCCATGGCCGCTCCAGATTATCGAATGTCCAATCAAAAATGGCTTCATTGAACCGCGTACGCCGAACGAACACAATACGCCGCCCGTTCGACCATTTCAAATCTTCCGCGTAACGGCGTCGCTTATCGCTCGAAGAAGCGAAAGCAACATACTGTTCAACGGGGTCGGTATGCCAAGCCGTTCCCCACACGCAACGATGGCGCCAGTCAATGCATCGGCCTCAAGGGTACAGGATGACCACCGCACTGCCTGACACGGCCTCAATGTACTGTTGTAGCTCCGTCGGCGGACAGCCCCGCCAGTGTAGTGCGAGGCGCTCGAACACTGCCTCGATATGTTCGCACTCGGCAGTCTCGCTGAACGTTTGTAACGCTAAGCGCTCAGCCTTGTCCATGATATCGTGTCGTATGCTTTCGTCCATCTCTGCCATATCAGTCTGAACGCAAGACACGTCCATTCGCATGCCCCATTCCGTCATTTCAAGTCAATCTTTTTTATAAACCATCCCAGCGAAGACATACATCCCGACCATTGCCAATATACATATATGTACAACCTGCGGTCCGTAGCGATCGATACGTCCTTCAACCATCAGTACGGCGGTCGCTGCAAAACCATGTCCCAAACACGAAGACATTTCGTTCCGCATCTTTTCTGCGAAGCGTTCTAGCGTAGCCTCCAATTTTACAGGATGGCCTTTTCCGCAACGGCGGTAGATCCAAGAACAACCACCAAGGAAAGCCGCTAAGAAGACCGTCATAACAATGGCTCCGATAGCAACTAAAAAGAATGGTGTCATGTCCACTGGCTGCCCCAGATGAATATCCATGATGGTAAAGAGATTCGAGCTGAGGGGAAGCCTCCATTGATTGAAGTATTCGATGAAAATCGGAATTTCCATTAGTACGGCGAGACCAACCCAAATTGCGACAATCTGTGGCACCTGTCCCTTTGTAAATGCCCATATCCCAGAAAAATAAGCTGCAATTCTTTTCGAAACATCGCGCAGATTCAGAATTTTCTTGTCTTCTTCCCTCAACCCAGCCTGATCCATCATATGCAGCCCCTGCTTGTCGACGTTGTTATGGAGTGCTGAGATCTTAGCGCTATCCTCAGGCTGCCGCCAGCCTTCGCACCGGGTTTCGGTAACTCGCCTGTAGTACCTTGGTACTGCGGTTAATCCACTTTATTTACGGCCAATGCGGCATGGCTCGCTGCATGAACTCGTCAAACTGCATGAACTCGTCAAACAACGGCGTCGTAAAGGCGGTATCCCCTCGTGCCGGGCTCCAAACTACACCCTTGCGAATGAGCGAAGCACGGATCGAGCCCAGAGATTGGACGCTGCGGTGAAGTTCTCCCGCAACGTCCCCAGATCGGTGCACACCCGATCCCAACTCCGCCATTGCTCTCAAATACTGCCTCTCCCCAGGGGTCAAACGATCAAACCGTACCCGAAAGAATCCCTCATCGAGCGATGCCACAGCAAGCCTAGAGGCCGAGTTGACATTAGCCAACGTAATCGGGCTGGCCTTGGCAGCATCCCAAGTCTGCCTGCTCCACTCCTGCAGGAAATAAGGATAGCCGTCCGCCCTTTTGATAATCCGCGCAACAGCTGATGAGTCGATTACAACTCCCTCCCGCCGACGAGGCTCGACGACGGCCTGGTACGCATCGTCCGCATTGAGCGCACCGATCTCCCGAATATCGAAAAGCCGTTCGACATAAGGCCAGGCATAACTCACGCTTCCTTGAAGTTGGGGAAGCCCCGCACCTACCACTGCCATGGGCAGTGCGTCTTGTGCACATCGATGCAGCGCGACAAAGAATGTGGCCAACTGCCTCTCGTCCACTTGCTGAAGTTCATCGATGAAAAGGACCAGCGCCGAGTCAGCGGCCCTTACCGCGACCCCAGTGTGTTCCAACAGTACAGCAAGATCCACCCCAAGTTCGCCACTATCGGCTAGGCCCGGCTCCGGCTCGAAGTCCAACCCAACCTCGATATCGGGATATGCCACCTTGTGCTTGCCCACAAAACCAGCAAGCGCCCTCAGAGCCTGGACGGCTTGTTCTTTCGCCGCGCGAACGTAAGAGAGCCTCAACAGCACCAAGCGTAGCTTCGAGGCAAATAAAGCAAGTAGAGACCGAGCCCCCCCACCTCAATATGCAGCGTGCGCGTTCCGGCCGCCTCGGCATCCTGACGCATTCGGCCGAGCAGCACCGTCTTGCCCACGCCGTGCAGCCCCGCTATCAACGTGCTCTTGGCTGGCCGGCCCAGTCGCAACCGTCCAGTAGACACTCGCACCTGCTCACGCAGCGCGTCACGTCCAGTCAGTTCCAGAGGCGGGATGCCCGCTCCGGGAGCGAAGGGATTTCGGATGGGGTCCACGTACCGCGTATGGCGAAGTTAGTGAAGTTATCTAAATTTCGTAACTTTACCAACTTTGCCATACTTCAGATGGACTTGTAGGCACGCCAGGAACTGTTAGCGACGGCGAGGTTACGGGCGCTCGGGCGGCTGAGAGGCCAAGTACGTCAATCCCCATATTTTCTAGACACCGCAGGCATTCCCGATCAACGAAGATGAGCGAGAGTCCATTGCCCTGCCTCTCGCCAAGGCGGCCGATGTTACGGCACGGGCCAAAAAGCGATAGGCCGAGGGCACTGGGTCTGTATTGATCCACCAACGCCTAATGTGATGGCTATCAGGATTACGTCACCAGCCGACCTGCAAACAATTGAGCCACCCGAAGGTGGCTCAAAAATCCAAGTTAAATCAGGCAAATTTAACTTTCTGCCGGATCCCAAACTTATGCTGGATTCCGCACTTGGCCAATTTTTCCGAAAACTAACAAATCCTGTCGGTTCTCACAATTAGTGAAAAACGGCCCACTGATTTTTAAGCGCTTTTTCACCAATTGTGAGAACGACAAAGGCCCAAATTCTCACAATTAATGCAAAAACCCGGCTTTCTTCTCACAATTAATGAAAATTTCTGCACCCACCACCAATGCTACTGGGGACTTGATTCTCAGATCGCACCCTTCTGCGAATTGAAGGCGCATCTCCCTTTTACTCCGGGCCATCCAACGGTCTCTTAGCACGTGCCGTAATATCAGCAGCCTTGGCAATAGGCAACGCGATAAATTCTTGCTCGGACATCTCGCTGAACCCTTTCTTGAACGGCAGATAGATCAGCACAACCCACTGATCCCCATCCTTGCGCCCATAGTAGGGATGAAGAATTTCCCCCTCTGGCGTACACCTGTCAAATCTGAGCATCGCCGTATGAGGGTACCGGTACTCGGCATCCGCCAAGCGAGCCTTCATCATTTTCGTGACATCTTCACCTGGATACCCTGGGTGATCCGATGTCCGAAGCTCATCCATCGCGCTGCGGATCGCATCCGTATCTGTCTGATGGCAGTGCTCGACTTCCTTTTCATCGAATACGACTTCCTCCGCTATATAGGGCGGGCCGCGATACCAATTGGGGTCTTCATGATCCAACCTGATGGCGACAATCGTGCGAGAGCCGACATCGGTGCAGCGCCAGCGGAACCCCGCAGAAGCGAAAAATTCTAGGCCAATGTGGAAATCAGAATGTTGCATGGTGCACCTATCATGAAAGATCAAAGTAAGCGCGCGAGTGTACGTTGACGCAGGGTACGCCCTGTCGTTATCATTGTTATGTCTAAAACAGGTTAGGCTCGGGAAGGTTGGCCCGGCCCCCGCTTGCCGGGTCCTTCTGTCACTGAGGTGATGGCCCAAGACTATCAAGGCGTGCGCATGGGGTGGACGCCGGTAGAAAGGGCATAGACATGAAACCACGTATTTCCGTTCTCACGCTTGGCGTCTCCAATCTCGAAAACTCGCTTTCCTTCTATCGCGATGGGCTTGGTCTGCCCACCGCAGGTATCATCGGGCGCGAATTCGAGCATGGCGCGGTGGCATTCTTCGATCTCTCGGGTGATCTGAAACTCGCCATCTGGGCGCAGGATGATCTTGCACATGACACCGGATTGCCCAAGCACCCGATCTGCACCACCGCTAGCAGCATCGGGCACAATGTTCTGTGCCGCGAGAATGTCGATGACATCATGCACAAGGCCGAGCGTGCAGGGGCAAAGATTATCAAGGCACCGCAGGATACATTCTACGGCGGTTACGCAGGCTATTTTACCGATCCTGATGGACACCTGTGGGAAGTAGTCTGGAACCCGCAGATGTTGCCATCGAACTGAGGCCGCCGAGACTGTCGGGTTTCATAATCAATGAAAATCCCTGAATTTTTCTCGCGTCATGTAAGTCTAACGATTCTGACACGCGAAGACTTCACTAGGTGCCGCCACTGAACACCCTCATTAGGTACATGGGTAAACGAGCCATGTCACTGAAAACGCCAATGGCCCCGGCGTCTATTAGCCGTTGGGACTGATCCGGCTCATGATGGGATGCGCCAACATAACCGAACACACTCATTCCAGCCGAACGAGCGGCTTGGACTCCTGCCACGCTGTCTTCGATGACTAAACATAGTTTCGGCTCGACCGCCATTTGTTCGGCAGCGAATAAAAATATGTCTGGACTTGGTTTGCCTTTGGCAACTTGCGTGGCGCTAAAGATATTTGGGGCGAAATAGTCCCATAGGCCAACTTGCCGCAAAGAACTCATCAGCTTGGCGGGCGTGCTGCTTGACGCGACGCACGAACGCAAACCTTGTTCCCTCAGAACGTCCAAAGCTTGACCTATTCCGGGTAGTAAGCACAATTCTTCCCGAAATGCCGATCCCAATGCCTCACCATATTGCTTTGGTAGGTCGCCAGGCAAGTTCACCTCGTACTCAATCTGAAGGGCTGACCACATGTCTTTGTCTGGAATACCCGAAAAACGTCTAGCCACATCTTTAGGCGTTATAGAGATGCCTGATTGTCCGAGTATGCGCGACTGTACTCTTGCGGCAATTATTTCGCTATCTATCAGAACGCCGTCACAATCAAAAATGATAAGGGATACTTTACTCATGCCGGCTAAACATCCAAAGTGTCATTAATACTCAGACCTGCTCTTACGACCGCCCTCGTGAAAAGTGTTGGGCGGGATCAGGGATCACAACCCAATCGTGTTTACCTTCCTCCCAAACCGACCGAACGGGGGCTGGGTATGTTGGATCACAGATCGCCCCAACAGCGATCCCAATCAAAGTGGGATGCCTCCCGGCTCGGGCATAGACGGTAGACCCGCAGATTGGGCAAAAGAAAGTTTCGAACGTACCTCCTGTTGCAGTCGGCCTTTCATAGCGAGTCGCCTCTCCTGCGATTTTGACGCACCCAACTGGGTAGTAGGCCAGTACACCGAACGGCGACCCACTTCGCCGCTGACAGTCGCTGCAATGACAAGCGACAACCGATTGGCTCGGGCCCGTTAGATTCACGAAAAGCTGCCCACACTGGCTTAGCATCCATCGTAGACTTCCTTGCTTTTTCGCATAATAACGCTGGGCACAAGGCCCACCATGGATCAGCCCATCACAATTTCACCAAAGAACGACCGAATCACGACAAACCCTAATAACAGCCAAGAGGACAGCTGACCATCCGCCATTTCAAACAAAACGGGTTTTGGCAATATCACCGAAACCCGTTTTGCATATCCCCATGGCTACAGATTTTTTCACTAATTATGAGAAGGAAATTTCATTAATTCTGAGAAATTTTCATTAATTATGAAAACCGACAAATCCTAAACGTCAATATTTCCCGCCTGCAGCGCGTGCGTTTCGATGAACGCGCGGCGGGGTTCGACGTTGTCGCCCATCAGCGTGGTGAAGATCTCGTCGGCGGCGATGGCGTCTTCGATCTGCACCCGTAGCAAGCGCCGCGCCGAGGGGTCCATGGTGGTCTCCCACAACTGGCTGGGGTTCATCTCGCCCAGGCCTTTGTAGCGCTGCTTGCTGATGCCGCGCTCGGCCTCGCTGTGCAGCCACTGTATGGCTTCGCGGAAATCGGAAATGTATTTTTCCTTGCGTTTGTCGCCCGTGCCGCGCGCCACCATGGCGCCCGGGCCGATCAGGCCCAGGAAGGTCTTGGCGCAGCGCGCCAGGATGGCGTAGTCGGCGCCGCGCACGAATGCGCGGTCGAATACGCTGACGCGCACATTGCCATGGTGCATGCGCTTGACCACCACGCGCCACGTCGGCACGGCCTCGCCCTGCTCGTTGGTCGCAAGCGCGGTGCCCGGTTCGCCCACGGCCGTCACCAGGCCGGGCAGGGCGGGGTCTTCAAGGGCTTGCTGCAGGCGCTGGGCCGAGGCCTGCGCCTGCTCGGCGCTGTCCAGGTTGATTTCCACGCCTTCGGCCATGGCCGAAAGGGCCTGCATGTCCGTGGTGCGCGACAGGCGGTTGATGACGGAATCGGCCATGATGTACTGGCGCGCCAGCTCGCCCAGCGCGTCGTCGGCGATGGGGGTGGCGCCCTGGGCGGGGACCAGAACGGCGTCTTTCAGGGCCAGCTGCAGCATGAAGCCCGCCTCTTCCTGGTCGTCCTTCAGGTAGCGCTCTTCACGCCCGACCTTGACTTTGTACAGCGGCGGCTGGGCGATGTAGACATGCCCCTGTTCGACCAGGGCGGGCATCTGCCGGTACAGCAGGGTCAGCAACAGGGTGCGGATGTGCGCGCCGTCGACGTCGGCGTCGGTCATGATGATGATGCGGTGGTAGCGCAGTTTTTCCAGGTTGAAGTCCGGGCCTATGCTGGTGCCCAGGGCCGTGATCAGCGTGGTGATCTGTTCGCTGGAGATCAGCCGGTCGAACCGGGCCTTTTCCACGTTCAGCACTTTGCCGCGCAAGGGCAGTATCGCCTGGAACTTGCGATCGCGCCCCTGCTTGGCCGAGCCGCCGGCCGAATCGCCTTCGACGATGTAGATTTCACACAAGGCCGGATCTTTTTCCTGGCAGTCGGCCAGCTTGCCGGGCAGGCCGGCGCCTTCCAGCACGCTTTTGCGGCGCGTCATTTCGCGCGCCTTGCGCGCCGCGTCGCGCGCGCGGGCCGCGTCGATGATCTTGTTGCACAGCGCCTTGGCGTCGTTGGGGTTCTCCAGCAGCCAGGTTTCCAGCGAACGGGCCACCGCGTCTTCCACGGCCGGACGCACCTCGCTGGAGACCAGCTTGTCCTTGGTCTGGCTGCTGAACTTGGGCTCGGGCACTTTCACCGACAGCACGCAGGACAGGCCTTCGCGCATGTCGTCGCCGGTGGTGTCGACCTTGGCTTTCTTGGCCAGCTCGTTGTCGGCGATGTATTTGTTGAGGATGCGCGTCATGGCCGCGCGCAGCCCCGTCAGGTGCGAACCGCCGTCGCGCTGCGGGATGTTGTTGGTGAAGCACAGCACGGTCTCGGCGTAGCTGTCGTTCCACTGCATGGCCACGTCCACGCCCACGAGCGTGCCGCCCACGCTGGATTCGGTGCTGACGGCGAACACATTGCCGTGCAGTACCGTTTTGGTGCGATTGATGTATTCGACGAAACCCTTGACCCCGCCCAGGAAGGCGAAGTTTTCCTCTTTGCCCTGGCGTTCGTCGATCAGGCGGATCTTGACGCCGTTATTCAGGAACGACAGTTCGCGCAGGCGCTTGGCCAGGATATCGTAGTGGTATTCGATTTTCTCGAAGATGGCGGGGTCGGCCAGGAACTGGACCCGGGTGCCCTGCTTGTCGGTGGGCCCGGTTTCGGCCAGGGGCGCCACGCGCTCGCCCTGGCGGAATTCGATCTCGTGGGTCTTGCCTTCGCGCCAGATCGTCAGGCGCAGCCATTCGGACAAGGCGTTGACGCAGGACACGCCCACGCCGTGCAGGCCGCCCGAGACCTTGTACGAATTGTGGTCGAACTTGCCGCCCGCGTGCAATTCGGTCATGACGATTTCGGCCGCGCTGCGGTGGAATTCGTCGTCCTTGTGTATGCCGGTGGGAATGCCGCGCCCGTTGTCGGACACCGAAATGCTGTCGTCGGAATGAATCGTGACGACAATGTCGTCGCAATATCCGGCCAGGGCCTCGTCGATGGAATTGTCGACGACTTCGAACACCATGTGGTGAAGGCCCGTGCCATCGGACGTATCGCCAATATACATACCCGGACGTTTGCGGACCGCCTCGAGCCCTTTGAGCATCTTGATCGAGTCGGCGCCGTATCCGGCGGGTTGGGTGTTCGTGGTCTGATCTGACATAAGTATCTGGAGCCTTAAGTAATCCTTGCCGTCACTGGCGCGCACCGGGACTGACGCCGGGCGCGCGCCGCGAATATCGAGATGTTGCGGGGTGTCAAATGCGCATGGGCATCACAACGTACTTGAACTGGTCGTCGCCCGGAAGCGTGATCAGGACAGAAGCGTTCACGTCGGGCTGCACCGACCATTGCACGGTCTCGGTCTTGACGTTGCCCAGCACGTCGAGCAGGTAATGCACGTTGAAGCCCACATCCAGCGGTTCGTGCGCGTAATCGATTTCGACCTCTTCCTGGGCCTCTTCCTGCTCGGTGTTCGATGAGGTGATCTTCAGCTGGTTCTGCTCCAGCTGCACGCGCACGCCCTTGAGCTTGTCGGTGGTCAGGATGGCGGCGCGCTGCAGGCTGCCCTGCAGCGTTTCGCGGTCGACCGAGAAATGCCGCGTGTAGTTCGTGGGAATCACGCGGGTGAAATCGGGGAACTTGCCTTCGACCAGCTTGGACACCAGTTCGACGTCGCCGAAGCAAAAGCGGATCTGGCCCTGGGCCACGTCTATGGTCACGGGCTCGTCGGTGTCGCCCAGTAGGCGCTGCATTTCAAGCACGGTCTTGCGCGGCACGATGACGTCGTGGCGGGCCGTGATGCCCTCGACCGCCGTGCCGCTATGGGCCAGGCGGTGGCCGTCGGTGGCCACGGCGCGCACGTAGCCCGGCTCGAACACGAACAGCAGGCCGTTCAGGTAATAGCGGATGTCCTGCTGCGCCATGGCGAAGTGCACCATGTTGAACAGGTGCTTCAACGTGGACTGGGGCAGAGAAAATGACACGTCCCAGGCCTGCGGCTGCGATACGGCCGGGAAATCGGTCGCGCTCATGGTTTGCAGGGAAAACCGGCTTTTGCCGGACTGGACCAGAAGCTTGGGCCCGGACAGCTCCAGCCGGACGTCGTCCGATTCGGGCAGCGCGCGCAGGATGTCCAGCAGCTTGCGCGCGGCCACCGTCGTGGCCTCGGCCCCGTCGCCCGAACCGAAGTCGGCGTGGGTCGTGATCTGCACTTCTATGTCCGTCGCGATAAACGCTATTTTTTCGCCTTCCTTGCGCAGCAGGATATTGGCCAGGATAGGCAGGGTGTTTCGCCGTTCCACGATCCCCGCCACGGTCGTCAGCGGTTTCAGCAAGGCATCGCGAGAGGTCTTTAGAAGTTGCATGTTTATCCTTTTAGTGTTTGTTCCAATACATGAAGTGCATGATTGAGTTCCGTCTGCTTGGACCGGGCACCCGATATCTTGCGCACGGCATGCAGCACCGTTGTGTGATCCCGCCCGCCGAACAGGTCTCCGATTTCCGGCAGGCTTTTCTGCGTGAGTTCCTTGGCCAGGTACATGGCCACCTGCCGCGGCAAGGCGATATTGGCAGGGCGGCGTTTCGAATACATGTCGGCGACCTTGATCTTGTAGAAATCGGCCACCGTCTTCTGGATGTTCTCAACGGTAATCTGCCCGTTGGACACCGACAGCAGGTCCTTGAGGGCATCCTTGCATACATCTACCGTCAGGACCTCGCGACCATGGAAGCGCGCATAGGCGGACACCTTGCGCAACGCGCCTTCCAGTTCGCGCACATTGCTGCGCAGATGCTTGGCAATGAAAAACGCCACCTCTTCAGGCATGGTGATATGCTCTGTTTCGGCCTTGCGCAGCAAAATGGCCACCCGCATTTCCAGCTCGGGCGGCTCGATGGCGACCGTCAGGCCCGAATCGAAGCGCGAAATAAGGCGGCTGTCGATATTGGGCAGTTCCTTGGGGTAGGTGTCGGACGTGATGATGATCTGCTTGCGCTGAGCCACCATGGCCTCGAACGCGTAGAAGAACTCTTCCTGCGTGCGGTTCTTGCCGGCGAAAAACTGTATATCGTCGATAAGCAGCAAGTCCAGCGAATGATAATAGCGCTTGAATTCATCGAACGCCTTGCGCTGGTAGGCCTTGACCACGTCGGACACGTACTGGTCGGCATGCACGTAGCGCACGCGCGCGCCGGCTTCGGTCTGCAAAAGCGCGTTGCCTATCGCATGGATAAGATGGGTCTTGCCCAGGCCCACCCCGCCATACAGGAACAACGGGTTATACGATACCCCCGGGTTCTCGGCCACCTGAAGCGCCGCGGCCCGGGCCAGCTGGTTGGCCTTGCCGGTGACGAAATTATCGAACGTCAGCTCGACATTCAGCCGCGACTGGTCGTGCACGGCCTGGGCCACGGCCGCCGCCACGGGAGGCGGCGCGGGAATGGAGGCGGGCGCCGCAACGGCCCGGTCGACAGGCCTGGGGGCGGGCGTCGACGCCGCCGGCCCCTTACTGGCCAGTTCGAACTCGACCTCGACGGGGCGGCCATACCATTCGGTGGCCAGATCCTGTATCTGGCCCGAAAAATTCTTGCGCACCCAATCCAGCTTGAATCGGTTGGGCGCGGACACGCGCAGCAACGCCTGCGTTTCATCGAACGCCAGCGGAACCAAAGGACGAATCCATGCACTAATTTGCTGCGGAGGTAGGTCCTGCTCCAGGCGCTGGATGCAAGTCTGCCAAAAATCTTTCATGTCCACCACTTTTGTAAACCTCAATTCTACCTCGTCGGGGGGGTAGTTATCCACAAGCCGGCCTGTTTTCGCCTGGCGGGTGCCGGCCGGAAATTTGACTAGTGGTCGAAAATTTGATGAAATAACGGGCTTTTAGCAAGAAATTACCCGAATCCTTGGCCTGCCTGGCCCGCCTTTATTTGCCGCCGACTCAAACCCGGGGCCGCTACAGGCAACCCGGCAGGCATTTCGGGCGAACGCTTCGGGCGAACACGGCCGTCTTTTCCCAAGTGTTTTCCCCAGGCGACGTCGATGTCGCGCCCCGACACCCGGCCAGGCTTTCGCCAGCGGGCTGGCGGGCAGCTCTTTTATCTTTGGATCATTCCATGAAACGCACTTACCAACCCTCCGTTACCCGTCGCAAGCGCACCCACGGTTTTCGCGTACGCATGAAAACGCGCAGCGGCCGCGCCGTCCTGAACGCTCGTCGCGCCAAGGGCCGCAAGCGCCTGGCTGTCTAATCCGTACGCCGCGGGGCAGCGTCCCCGCGCCTACGTCGGCGCACACGCCCATGCGTACCTCGCTACCCGTCGCGGCGCGTCTGCATCGCCCTTCGGAATACGCCCTGGCCTTGAAAGGCAAACGTATAGCCCGAGGAGCCCTGCTTGTCGTGACCACGCCGCGCCAGTCGCCGCCGGACGCCTCCAGGGCCCGCCTGGGCCTTATCGTGGCCAAACGCTTCGCCGCCAAGGCCGTTACCCGCAACACCATCAAACGGGTCATCCGCGAAACATTCCGCAGAAAGCAGCACGACCTGCCCCGGCGCGACCTGGTGTTTCGCCTGCATTCCAAAGTGGGGCCGCTTTCCCTTACGGAACTGAAGATCCTGATCCGTGCCGAAACCGAAGTACTGCTTGAACGAGCAAGACAATGATCAAGGCGCTGCTGATTGCTCCGATCCGGTTTTACCAGTATTTTCTTAGCCCCTGGCTGGGAAGAAGCTGCCGATTCACCCCCACGTGCTCGGCCTACGCGATCCAGGCGATCCAGACGCACGGGGCCGCCGCCGGCCTGTGGCTGGCGATCCGGCGCATAGGCCGCTGCCATCCCTGGGGGCGCAGCGGGTACGATCCCGTGCCCGAGGCAAAGCACAAATGCCGCTAGGCGCGGCCGGTGCCGCGCCGTGGGTATTTTCCTTATGTTGTTACGAACGTTTCCGGGCCCGTCGTGATTTTGGCCAAGCTACGTTAAACTGACTGGCTTTTTGCCCCGCTTTAACTCGAAAACAGGCGCTATGGATATCCGACGCACCGTCCTTTGGATGATTTTTTCCTTCTCGCTCTTGCTGTTGTGGAACAACTGGCAAGTGCACAACGGCAGGCCATCGCTGTTTAGCGCCGGCTCCAGCACCTCGCAGACGGCCAGCGCCGGCGCAACGGCCGACACCGCGGCCTCTGACATGCCCGCGACCACCGCCGCCCCGGCCGCGGCGGGCGACGCCACCGTGCCCGGCGGCAAGGCGGCCGCGGCCGGCGCCTCGCAGGAAATCCACGTCCATACCGACGTCTACGACCTGACGTTCGACACCAAGGGCGCCCAACTGATCGGCGCCAAGCTGCTTAAATACACCTCGATCGACCACCCCAAGCAGCCCCTGGTGCTGCTGGACGATTCGAAAGACCTGACCTACCTGGTGCAGACCGGGGTCGTGGGCGCGCCCAACGGGCAAAGCTATCCCACGCACCTGACGCCGTTCAAGCTGGTGTCGACCGACACCCACATGACGGGCGACACGCTGAACATCGTCTTCGAGGCGCAAAGCGACAACCTCAAGGTCGTCAAGACCTATACCCTGCACAAGGGCCGCTACGACATCGGCGTCAAGAACGACCTCTACAACCTGGGCACCACCCCCGTAGACCCGTCGCTGTACCTGCAGTTGGTGCGCGACGACAGTTCTCCCCCCAATTCCACGCATTTCACCCACGCCTTCACCGGCACGGCCGTCTATTCCAGCCAGGACAAGTTCCAGAAAGCGTCGTTCTCGGATATCGAAAAAGGCAAGGCCCACTATATCGAAAAGGCCAATAACGGGTGGATCGCCGTCGTGCAGCACTATTTCGCCACGGCCTGGATTCCGCCCGAAGGCGCGACCCGCACCAACCAGATGGTGCACCTGTCCAACGGGCTGTACGCCGTGCGCAGCATCCTGCCCGTGGGCACGATCCAGCCCGGCCAGCACAAGGTCACCAGCGCGCAGCTGTGGGCCGGCCCCCAGGACCAGAAGGCCATGAGCGCCCTGGCGCCGGGACTGGATCTGGTCGTCGACTACGGCTGGCTGACCATCGTGGCCAAGCCCCTGTTCAAGCTGATGACCCTGATCCATTCGCTGCTGGGCAACTGGGGCTGGACCATCGTCGCGCTGACGCTGCTGATCAAGGCCGTGTTCTATCCCCTGTCGGCCGCCAGCTACCGCTCGATGGCCAAGATGAAAATGGTGGCGCCGCGCATGAAGCTGATGCGCGAGCAGGCCGGCGGCGACAAGGCCAAGCTGAACGCCGCCATGATGGAGATGTACAAGACCGAGAAGATCAATCCTCTGGGCGGCTGCCTGCCCATGGTCATCCAGGTTCCGGTGTTCATCTCGCTGTACTGGGTGCTGCTGGGCAGCGTGGAAATGCGCGGCGCGCCGTGGATTCTATGGATTCACGACCTGTCGGCGCCCGATCCCTGGTACATTCTGCCCGCCATCATGATGGCGACCATGTTCCTGCAGATCAAGCTCAACCCCGCGCCGCCCGATCCCACGCAGGCCAAGGTCATGCTGTTCATGCCCCTGGTGTTCGGCGGGATGATGTTCCTGTTCCCGGCCGGCCTGGTGCTGTACTACTGCTTCAACAATACCGTGTCCATCATCCAGCAGCGCTACATCATGCACAAGCTGGACAAGGAAAAGATGGCGGCAACCCGCTAGGCGCCGCGCCGCAGGCGATACACCGACGTTTCCATGCGCGTGACGCCGCGCGCGGCGAACTTGGGCTCTTTGGCCAGGACGTCGCGCCGGTCCACGGACTGGACGTCCCACCGGCCCGCATACAGCGCCCGGACCTCGGCATCGTTCACGGAAAACGGCGGCCCGTTCATTTCTTCCTGGGGGTAGTCCAGCGTAAGCAGCAGGCCCTGGCAGCCCGCGGGAAGGCGGGCGTACACGTCGCGGGCGTAGCGCCGGCGCATGTCCGGCGGCAGCGCGATCAGCGCGGCGCGGTCGTAGAACCCCGAGCAGCCCGCCAGCGTGGCGTCGTCCAGCCCGAAGACGTCGCCGCAGATGATCTCGATATTGTCCGCGGCATAGTGGCGCCCCAGCGCCGAATCGCGCGTCGCGGGCCGCAAGCCGTTTTCGGCGAAGAACTGCTCGACGGCCAGCGCCGACAATTCCACGCCCAGGACCCGATGGCCCTGTCCCGCCAGCCAGGCCATGTCCATCGACTTGCCGGCCAGCGGCACCAGCACGCGGCCGCCCCGGGGCAGCGACAGCCCGGGCCAGTACTTTTGCAGCAGCGGCATGACCCGCGTCTGATGAAACCCCGTCTGGCCATCGCGCCAGCGCTGCAACCAGAATTCTGTATCCATGGTCCGGCTCTTCCTTCGTTTTATGTTCGATCCATGCCGAAATGGTACTACGGCCCGCGCCTGGCAAATTCTTGTCGCAATGTATCGCGGCCCCGCACCGATATCTGGCGATACAAAATTATGGCTGCGGCGTCCTCAAATAAAATGGATCATAAAGGAATGATCACATGGCCACGGAAACCGCTTTGCATCGTCTGCTGATCGTCGACGACGATATCGATATACGCACCCTTCTGGCCGAACAGCTTGGGCACGCCGGCTACCACGTCAGCACCGCCAGCCAGGGCAGCGAGATGCGCGCCGTGCTGGAGCGCGAACACGTGGACCTGATCGTCCTGGACCTGAACCTGCCGCGCGAAGACGGCCTGACGCTGTGCCGCGACCTGCGGGCGCGCTCCAACACGCCCGTCATCATGCTGACCGCGCGCGGCGAGACGATCGACCGGGTGCTCGGTCTGGAGATGGGCGCCGACGATTACCTGACCAAGCCTTTCGAGCCCCGCGAGCTGCTGGCGCGCATCCGCAACGTGCTGCGGCGCACCGAAGCCCTGCCGGCCAACCTGGAACCGCTCGCGATCCGGCGCGCCCGTTTCTCGGGCTGGCTTTTCGACATGGAGCAGCGCCACCTGGTGGCTCCCGGCGGCCGGGTCGTGATGCTCTCGGGCGCCGAATTCCGGCTTCTGCGCGTGCTTGTCGTTCACGCGAACAAAGTCCTGTCGCGCGAACAACTGGTGGCGCTGACCAGCGGACGCAGCTACGAAGCCCTGGAACGCCGGATGGACCTGCAGATCAGCCGCCTGCGCCATAAACTGGGCGCCTCGGGCAACGGCAGCGACGGCCTGATCAAGACCGTGCGCAACGAAGGCTACGTGCTGGCCTCGGCGGTGGAACTGGAATGAACCGCCTGCGCCGCTTCTTCGCCACCATGGTCGGACGGCTGTTCCTGATCTTGCTGGTGGGGATGACCTCGGCGGCCATGATCGCCACGGTGCTGGCCGAAGCCAAGCGCCACGAAGAATTCCGCCACCAGGATCTGGTGCGCGCCGCGGATCGCCTGCTGGGTTACGTCAAGCTTCTGGACAGCAGCAACCCCGGACTGCGCGCAAAACTGCTTGACCTGGGCGGTCCCGGCGTGCGGCGCGCTCCGCCGGATGCGACCGGCCGGCATGCCGATCCGGAATTCGCCGCCGTGCTGGCGGCGCAATCGAACCGGCCGCTGCACGCGCGGGTCGTCACGGCGCAAAGACGCTACTGCCGCCACCGCCTGCCCGCCTTCGTACCGCCGCCGCCCGGACCATTTCCGCACGACGATGCCCACATGATACCGCCCACCTGCCGCCTGATCGGACTGCGCCTGAACGACGGCACGCCGCTGACGCTGGCCCTGGAAACGCCGCCCATGGAACGGCACACCGAACTGGCGGTGGATCCCGTCTTCCTGTCGCTGCTGGTCGCGGCGATCGCCCTGCTGGCCTACCTGGTGGCGCGCATCGCCAGCCAGCCGCTGCGCGAACTGGCCAATGCGGCCGACGAACTGGGACGGGACCTGCAGCGCGAACCGCTGGCGCCGAAAGGGCCGCTGGAAGTACGGCGCGCGGCGCAGGCATTCAACGCCATGCAGAAACGGATTCAACGCCACCTGGCCGAACGCACGCAGATGCTGGCGGCAATTACCCACGACCTGCGCACCCCGCTGACGCGAATGCGCCTGCGCCTGGAAAACGTGCCCGACGAAGTCCTGCGCGAACGCCTGGTGGACGACCTGACCGCGATGAACGCCCTGATCCGTGAAGGCCTGGACCTGGCGCGCAGCGCGACCACCGCGGAACAGCCCTTGGCGCTGGACCTGGATTCGCTGCTGGAGAGCATTGTGGAAGATGCCGCCGAAACCGGCGGCGAGGCGGTCTTCGAGCAAGGCTGCCAGGCGGTGCTGATGCTGCGGCCGCTGGCCATGCACCGGCTGTTTTCCAACCTGGTCGACAACGCGCTGAAATACGGCCGCACCGCGCACGTTTCAGCGCAAGCCAGCCAGGGAATAGTGACTGTGCGGGTGCGCGATCACGGCCCGGGCATTTCCGAAGACAAGCTGGAAGCCGTGTTCGATCCCTTCATGCGGCTGGAGACATCCCGGTCGCGGGAAACGGGCGGAGTGGGGCTGGGCCTGACCATCGCCCGCGCCCTGGCCGAGAAGGACGGCGCGACCCTGATGCTGCGCAACGCCCCGCGGGGCGGCCTGGAAGCCATCGTGCAGTGGGCCGACCCGCCGTTCGCAAGCACCGCGCCCTCGCACTGATGCGCGGCATTCTTCTTGCTTGGCCGCGCTCATTCGGATAGTTGAGAGCGGTCCTGTGGCGATTCCTTGGCCAGTAGGGAGAGGACGGCATCGCGCTTCTCGAGCAGGTGCAGGCGCAAGATGGCGGCCAGGCGCGGGCCGTCGTGGGCCTCGAGGGCCTTGATCATCTCGTCGTGCTCGGCGACGGCCTTGTCCCAC
>Ga0164242_10000106_pt1 | contig 98211 bp, 84 predicted proteins | sample OricomgcompostMG_FD_108783 | JGI IMG/M metagenome (GOLD analysis project Ga0164242, IMG submission 108783) | Miracle-Growth compost microbial communities from Emeryville, California, USA - Original compost - Miracle growth compost (MG) ...
ATGGCGATGGCGATCATGATGCGCTGCCGCATTCCGCCGGAAAGTTGGTGCGGGTATTGCCTGGCTCGGACCACAGGATCAGAAATGCCGACCATTTCCAGGATTTCCAGCATCTTTGTCCAGGCTTCACGCTCGCTCAGGCTCGTGTGTGCGCGAATGACCTCGACGATCTGCTTGCCATTCCTGTGAGACGGGTTGAGCGACGACATGGGCTCCTGAAAAATCATCGATACGGCACGCCCGCGGATCGACCGGTAGATCGTCCCTCTAGGAGGGATGGCGGCAAGGTCATGTATCCGGTCGCCATCGCGCATCAGTATCTGCCCTGCCGCAATCCGCAACGGCGGCTGCTGCAGCAGACCGATGATGGCAAGTGCGGTGACGGATTTCCCACAACCGCTTTCCCCGACGAGACAAACGGTCTCGCCGCGCCTGATGTCGAAGGAAATGCCCTTGACCAAATCAGTTTCCCCGCCGTCCTTGGACAGGTTGATTCTTAGGCCACGCACGCTCAGTTGCGTCTCGGACGGCAGCTCCGGGGCCGCCGGCGCCGGCGGCTGACTGGATATATGGGAGTGTGGTTTATTCATGGCCATTAAGCCCGGCGATAGTGTTTCGGATCGATGATGTCGCGTATGGAATCACCAGCCAGGTTGAAGAGGATGATTGTGCAGAAGATCGCCACGCTCGGGGCTAGTGCGATCCACGGCGCCATGGACAGATAGTCCAGACCCTCCCTAATCATGTTCCCCCACGTCGGGCTCGGGGGAGGCACTCCGATGCCGATGAAGGATAGAGAGGCCTCGATCTGGATCGCTGTTCCAACCCACAGGGCGGCGACCACGGAAATTTCGCTCACGATGTTCGGCAGGATATGGACCCGGAAGATGCGTCCGAACGGTGCGGAGATCGCGCGGGCGGCCTCGATGAATTCCTGCGGGCGCACGACCATGGTGGCCCCGTAGGCAATTCGAATGAAGCGCGGAGTCATGACAAAGGCAATACAGAAGATGACCTTGTCCAGCCCCGGGCCAAGTATGGCCATGATGGCGATGCCCAGGATAAGGGAAGGCAGCGCCATCAAGCTATCGGACACACGCATGATCACGACTTCCACCCAATTATTGTGGTAACCGGCGGTGATGCCCAGTATCGTGCCCAGCACGGCCGCCATGCCGATGGAACTGATGGATGTGAACAGCGACACCTGCGATCCGTAGATGACCCGCGAAAGTATGTCGCGGCCGTGACCATCAGTCCCAAGCAGATGCCCGAGAGACGGTGCCGCCAGAGTGTGGAAGGCATCCTGTCTGAGCGGATCGGCCAGCGGCAGCAGGGAAGCCAGCAACGAGATTGCAATCAGACAGCACAGTCCGGCGAGGGAAAACCAAGCCAGGCCACCTAGCCTGGATGTAGTGGAATCGGCACTCATTTCGCACGGATCCTAGGGTTGGCAATACTATAGAGAATGTCCGCGAACGTATTCACGACAATGATCAAGAAGGCATAGACGACGAGCACCGACTGCAATGAGACATAATCGCGCTGCAGCATCGCGGACACCAGCACGCGCCCCAGGCCTGGGCGAGAGAAGACGATCTCCACCATGACCGACGAGCTGACCAGCATGATGAAATTGATGGCGCACAGCGAAATCAGGGGGACTAGGCAATTTGGGAGCGCATGGTGCATGATGACCTTGCGCTCGGAAATTCCCTTCGACCTGGCCGTCCGTATGTAGTCTTCGCTGAGCACGTTCATCATCGCGTTGCGCGTCACCCTGGTGACGTAGGCCATCATGATCAGGCCCAGGGTCAAGGAAGGCAGAGTCAGATAGACCAGAGTCTCGTACCAGTTGCCCCGCCCTCCTCCACCCACCGCCGGAAACAGTGGTAGATAAATCGAGAAAACCAGCATGAGGATGATCCCGAGCACGAAGCTCGGAATCGAGAGTCCGGCCAGCGACACGATACGGCTTACATGATCGATGAGCTTCCCGTCCTTGACGGCCGACAGAGTCCCCAGGGGAACGCCCAGGACGACACCGATCACAAGAGATGCAGTCGCAAGCTCCAGGGTGTAGGGCAAGGCGGCACGAATCTGGTCGACCACCGGCGTACCGGAAGCCAACGAGATTCCCAGATCACCTTTGAAGAGCCCGATCAGCCCGTGCAAATACTGCACGAAGATTGGCTGGTTCAGGCCCATCTCTTCCCGAAGGGCGGCGACCGCGCTCGCCGACGCGTAGTCGCCCAGCATGGCGGTGGCAGGGTCCCCGGGCGCTATTCTCAAAAGGAAGAAAACAGCCGTGTACACGAAAAAGCAGATAGGTATGACGTTGATGATACGTTTGCTGATCGTCCAGATCATGGTCCCGTCCCAACAGTTGATTCAAGCACAGCCAGCGAGAGTCACGATTCAGTCCTTCAGGTCCGTCTTTTCCGTGATCGGCATGAAGAAGGCCAAGTTGGAGTTGAGCGTGTAGCCAAGCTCAAGCCGGTCGGTGTGCGCAATGACCGAACGCGCCTGGAAGATCGGAATGACGGGCAAGTCCTTCAGTATCTGGACCGAGGCCTTCTTCCACATCTCCGCCTGTTTGGCGGAATCCACTTCCCTGTGGGCCTTGGCGATGAGATCGTCGACCTCGGCATTGGAGTAGTGCGAGAAATTCGCCACCGGATCGCGCCCCTTCGTGATATCGGAATCCGACTTGTAAAACTCATTGAGGAAGGCATCGGCGCTGGGTCGCCACGCCATATAGTGCACGATCTGGCTGGCGTCCTTACGGATCAAGGCGTGAAAGGTCGAATGGCTGACGACTTGCAGATCCAGCTTGATGCCCGCGTCGCGTAATTGCGCCTGAATGCTTTCCATCGGACGCAGCATGACCGAAAGCTCAGTGTGGATCACCTTCAGGGTAATACCGTTCGGGTAGCCCGCTTCCGCCAGAAGTTTCTTGGCCTTGTTCACGTCGTAGTGATAGGCGAGGCCCAGCCGGTCGACTTCCTCGTTGGTGAGTCCACCGGGAAGAAATTTTCCGGGGAATGGCGCATATAGCGGCTGGGCGGTTTCCTGGCCGATGGCCGCCACAACTGCCTTTCTGGAGATGGCGTAAGCCAAGGCCTGTCTGACTTTCAGCTTGTCGAGCGGTGGCGTGTCCTCGTTCAGGAACAGGACCGACGAAGAGCCGGGCCCGAACGTCTCGATCTTGATGTGAGGGTATTGCTTCATCTGGTTAACCCAGCTCTGTTCGCTGCTGCCCTCGATCACATCGAGCTCCTGGGTGCGCAGACCGATCGTGCGCGAGGACTGATCGGGCATGAACTTGATCTCAACGCCGGGAAGCTTCGGCTTGCCACGGAAATAATTGGCATTGGCCACAAAATCGACTTCCCTCCCGGGTTTGTAGGCCTTGAAAGCGAACGGACCCGTGCCCACCGGGTGCTGACGAAATTTCTGGGCACCCAAGGACTCAAAAGCGCGCTTCGAGATGATGAAACCGCCGCCGTAATTCATTACCTTGGCAAGCATCAGTGTCTCGGAGATCGGGTCGGGTGTCCGGATTTCCACCGTATAAGGATCCACAGCGGTGAAGGTCATCCCTTTGTAGTCGCTGGCATAGTTCGACGATTTCGGATCCTGGGCCCTTTTCAGTGAAAACACGACGTCTTCGGCCGTGAGTTCGTAGGGAGCGCCACCCTCCCAGCCCTGAAACATGACGCCTTTTCTCAGCTTGAAAATCCAGGTTCTCCCGTCGTCGGTGCGGGTCCAGGATTTGGCCAGATCGGGTTCCACGTCGGCAACGTTGGCGCTACCGGCCGGAAGCCGCACCAGACCGTTGAATACCATGGAGGCAACCGCACGTTCGATGTGAGCGGACGCCCGGGCCGGCTCCATGGAGTTGATGCCACTGACACCGAAGGCAACGCGCAGATCTCGCGTGGCCGAATAGGACAACGACGGGGCCGCCATCGTCACCGCCAGCGCGATGAGAGCACAACTTCTGAATTTGAACATGACGTCTCCTGATGATCACATTTTGTGAACTTTTAAGTTCGATAATATGATTGCACGAAAGATTGGCGATTACAAGATCTTAACCCTTCCCTTTTCCTCCCGCCCGCCAGTTCCCCACTCGAACGGTGGCCGACTGATCGGACTCCCGAAGCGGGACACTGGCGAAGATACGATATATACATAAATTCATATATATATCAATAGATTATAATTTATTATCCAGTATTCTGAAGCGAGAACCAAGCCTGACAGCCACATGATATGTAGTGCCTAAGCAGTGTAATCTGCCCAGCTTTATAGGGTTTTACATACTGGATATATAACTAGCCGAATGCTGGAAAGAGGTATATTCAAGATAGTTCCTTCTTGACATGATGGAGACGATTCATTCATTATTGAACCTATAAGTCCATTTATTGAAGGAATGTATTCATGTCTGCGCAGCATTTCGTGTATCTGAGCCAGGAGGACGCCGTCGCTTGCGGTGCCGATAATATCGTCGCGACCGTGAAGGACGTCGAACGCGCCACGCTTCTACTCTATCGAGACCGTGCCATTGAGGCGACAACCGCCACGCTTTTCTGGGACCTACCCAAGGAAGACCTGGAAAAGGCAATCGGATACAAGGGAACGAAGCGTGTCAACATTCATGCCGCGTACCTGGATGACGACGGCAGACGCATGGTAGGCGTGAAAAACATCCCGTCCAATCCGGAAAACCCCAGGCTCATGCGCGGCCCTCGCGCTTCAGGACTGTTGACCATGCTCGACCCGGATAGCGGCTACCCCATAGCCCTGATGGATGCGGCCGTGATCAGTTGCACGCGCACGGGAGCGCTGGGCGCGCTCGGCGCACGCTATCTGCGCAAGTCCGGCCGCAACGACGTAGCCATCATCGGGACGGGCCCCATCAACCAAGCGGCGCTGCAATCGCTTATCCATGTCTGTGCTGATGGAGCCGACATCGGTCGCGTGCATGTCTTCGATCTGAATGAGACGCACGCCAAGGAATTTTCCAGTTATTTCGCGTCGAAGCACGGCCTGGATATCGCGGTTTCCCCCAATGCGGAAACCGCGGTGCGGGCGGCCGACATCATCATGCCCGCGACGACGCTGACCGATCCTTCCCAAGCGTACATTCCGTTCGAGTGGCTGCGCCCGGGCGCGCTGTTCATCGATCTGTCGATCTGGGATGCCAAGTATGAGGTCTTTTCAAAGGCAGACAGACTATACGCGAATTCGGTCGAAGCGCTGGATCGCCACAACCTGACGCCCGGGTGCCTGGTGGATGCCGGGCTGATACAATCCGAGGATCTCCGCGACTTGGGCAACCTAATCAGCACGGGGGCGCAGGGGCGTGCCAACGACCAGGAAATCATCGTCTATTTCGCTCGGGGCATGGCCATTTACGACGCGATCTGCGGCAACCGCATATATCAGAATGCCCTGGACCGAAAGGCCGGTCAGAAGCTTACCCTTTGGGACCAACCCTACTGGCCCTGAGCAGCCGACTAGGGCTCGTCGCGGGTCTGCGACCATTGTTCAACCCGGACCAGGATCTGAAAATTGAGCATAATGCCTCCTGTCACAACGTCGTCACCTTCGCCTCGGAACCAAGAAGAAAAGCAAACTACGGTCGGCAAGAGCGTAGAGGTTTTGTCTCTTCTAGCCGACGGCGAATCGCGGTTCTCGAACATGGTCAAGATGCTGGGCTATGGAAACGGAACGACACACCGCCTGCTCAAGAATCTGATCAATGCGGGCCTGGTGATCCAGGACCCTCTGAGCAAGGGCTATTTCCTGAGCAGCGACGTCTTCCGGCTGGCGGCCCGTATTGAAAACAGTCTGTTCCACGTCAAAATGGCGGCCCTTCACGAAATGGAGCATCTCAGGGACGAGACGAAGGAAACCGTGGTGCTGTGCAAGAGGGTCGGCCTCAGAAAGGTGATCGTCGAAGAAATCACATCGCCGCACGGCATCAAGTTCGAGTATGGCAAGGGCTATTCCTCGCAGCTGCACTCGGGCGCGACCGGAATCGCACTATTGACACACCTGGACGAGAAAAACTTCCATCTGATCATGGAGAAATCCCCGCCCAAGGCCGACACGAAAAACACTATCGTCGATGTCGGCCAGATCCTGGCCCATGTGAAAGCGGCCATCCGCGACGGCTACTCGATCAGCTTTGGAGAGGTAACCGAAGGAACCGCTGCCGTTTCCGTGCCTCTGATGGACGGAAGCAATTCCTTTGCCCTGACAGTCGTCGGCCCGGCTGCCAGGTTTTACCCCCAGGCCGCGGCCGAGACCGTGAAAGCGGCAGCCCGCAGTATCGAGGCCCGGATCAGCCCCTCTTTTTCGGTTTCAGACACCGGACATGCTCAAGACTCACCCTAAACGACCCGATCACCCCGATTGCTCGTCCGCACGGCGGTCTGGCCGCGATGTCGTCACCATCTGCGATGAGGACCCCGTTCTGCGCCTGATAACCATCGCGTTGCGTGGCGCACGCTTGGACGACGAGTCATGGCTCAGCGAATACTTCTCTCCGGAATCCGTTACCGTGCACGAGCTCGAAGCGATACGGCGCCGGCGCGGGATCGTCGAAGTGGACGTACGCACACCTGGGCAGGCCCGCGCACATGCCCTCAGGGACGAGGCACACGGGGAGGCGGTATACGGCGACAAGAAGCCCGGTGACACGAAGGATCTGGCGCACTTCAGCGCCGGATCAAACATTCTCATTTCCCGTAGGGCGCATATCGATGCCGCCGTCTTGGCCTCGTCCCCCGACCTGAGACAAATCAACCAACTGGGCTCGGATCCCGGCGGGGTCGATGCCGCCGCCGTGCGCAGGGCGGGCGTCAGACTGAACTGCGTGGACCGCCCGACGCTGGCCGTGACCGCCGAGCACGCCATCCTTCTGATGCTGGCGGCAGCGAAGTCCATTGTAGAAGCAGATCAGGGCGTGCGCAGAGGCGCATGGGACCGTGATCGGGTTTTCCCGCTGAATGGCGTCGCCTACAACTGGTTGGGGATGTCCAATCTGGGGGGACTGTACGGCCGCACTATCGGCCTGATCGGGCTGGGACAAGTGGGATTGCTGGTCGCCGAGCGGCTACGTCCGTTCGGTGCGCACGTGCTATACACCAAGCCGCATCGTCTGCCCGAGATGCGGGAAAAACAGCTCGGAGTCCATTATGTTCCGATGGACGAGCTGCTGCGCTCATCCGACATCGTTTCGCTGCATGCCAGATGGACCCCCGGCACCGAAAAAATGATGGACAGCCGGGCTTTTTCACTCTTCAAAAAGGGGGCCATATTCGTCAACACGAGCCGGGGTGCGCTGGTCGACGAAGATGCGCTCGCGGATGCGCTGGAGTCATGCAAGTTGGGGTTTGCCGCCCTGGATACGCACGCCGCCGAGCCCCGCGATAGGAATTCTCGCCTTGTGGGAATCCGCAATACCATACTCACACCTCATATCGCCGGGGGTTCGCGCCGCGGCATGATGGCAGAGGTCGATGCAATGCTGGACGGCATCCTTACCTGAACCGCCCCACACGCATTCCACCTCCACCGAACCGAGCACCTGGCTGGCCAGGGCGGCCGGAGCATGGGGGAAAACGGCATTGCTTCAAGGAAGGTTTAGTATAAGGTGGACTATAGAATCTCTACAGGGCCACGAAAAATGACCATTCAAACATTAAGCCGATGCGGCATCGCGATATTTCTTGCCGCACTCGCTTCCGGGTGTTCTTGGACCGGTTCGAAGACGTCGGATCATGGCGACACCCATGGCAACCAGTGCAAGGCGAACCCTAGCAGCTGCATGTATGAGGGACACTATGAGCCAGGCGAGCGGGGCTATGCCGAACAAGAAGCGAAACAACTGAATCAGGCCGAATCGGAAAAGATGCGCGGCTGGTGAATCCGCCCCGGCTGCCGGATACCTTCGTCGATCCCGTGCACGGTACGACGACCAAGCGGCGCCCGGGCCGCTCATCCTTTACGGAGGCGAGCCGCGGCGCCGCCCCAGGTTTCTTGGCTTAGCGAGCCGGAACAATCACGGTCGTGCCTTCGCTGCCGCTGACACGGCCAGTATTTCCTGTCGCACCGGTGCTGCCCCGGGCTCCCCTGTCACCGGTTGCACCCGTGTCGCCCGTATAGCCTGTTGCCCCTTGGTCGCCGGTAGCTCCCTGGGAGCCCGTCGCACCGGTATAGCCGGTATTGCCCGTATTGCCCGTCGCGCCCCGTGGGCCGGCCGGACCCGTGCAGGCGCCCAACACAAGCGTTGCCAACCCGGCGATGACTAAGTTTGAATATTTCATGATGATTCTTCCTATTGAACCTACGAGAACCACGCACGACATTGTGAGTAATCCCCCACAGTCGAGACTACGCACGCAACGCCACCGGGTATGTACGTTAGCGCGCATACCTTGGATTAAATCGACGGGGTCCAGTTTTGGCGTCTCCAGCAGGAATCGAACCTGCAATCTTCCCTTCATACCACCACGGCTTTCGCCGCCCGCTGGGGTTTGTGGTCTGGACTCTCTCTTAACCTTGGCCTTGGCTGTAGGTTGCGCCTGTCGAGTCTCTACACGTTCCTGGCAACAGGCTTCGCTCGGTATTGCCTCGTGCGCGGCACAGGGGGTTCACCGACGTTAAGCGCATTCACACTGGCGCTTTCGCACCAGGTGCCCAATTTTCAGGAGGGGAAAGTTATATCCATTTAACTATGGAGACTTTGGATAATGCGTGAAGTATATCAAGAACCGCATGTGTCCCGGCCGGTGGCGCATTGCCGCCGCGCCGCCTCCTTCGATTTGCGCCTTCCACGATGCTATATTGATTTATTTACGCTGCGGGCCCGATTCAAATGAAACTTGGTATTGCAGGAGCAGGCCTGCTGGGCAGGCTGCTGGCTTTGCTGCTGTCGCGAAACGGGCACACCGTGGACGTCTTCGACCCCGCGCCGGGGCCGGATGCGCGCGGGGCCGCCGGCTGGACCGCCGCCGGCATGCTCAGCCCCACCGCCGAACTCGAATCCGCGGACATGAATGTCTTCGACTACGGCGTGCGTTCCATCGGCCTATGGTCGGAAATCATCCCGACGCTGGCCCGGCCGGTGGCCTTTTCCCGCGCCGGCAGCCTGCTGCTGGCGCACCGGCCCGATGCCGGTTCGGCCCAGCGCATGATCCGCCTGCTGGACCAAAAAGCGCCCGCGCCGCACCGGCCCCAGGCCATTTCCATGGCCGATCTGTCGGCACTGGAGCCGGACGTGCGCGGCCCTTCGCTGGCGTGGCTGCTGCCCCACGAGGGGCAGTTGCATACCGTGCAGGCCATGGCCGCGCTGCATGCGTCGGCCACCGACGCGGTCGCCTGGCACTGGGGCCGCCCGGTTTCCGGCCTGGCCGCCCATACAATCCAGGCGGACGGGCAGTCGCACCGGTTCGACCGGGTCTTCGACGTCCGCGGCACGGGTGCGCGAAGCGCCGAGCCGGCGGGCCAGGCCGCCCGGCTTTCCTGCCAAAACGTGCGCGGCGTGCGCGGCGAGATATTCTGGCTGCACGCGCCGGGGGTTCGCCTGAACCGGCCGATCCGCCTGCTGCATCCCCGCCATCGCGTATACCTGGTCCCGCGCCCCGACGACATCGTCGTCGTCGGGGCAAGCGAAATCGAAAGCGAGGACCGCTCTCCTGTATCATTACGATCGACCGTTGAGCTTCTTGCCGCGGCGCACAGTGTCGTGCCGGCGCTGGCCGAAGCGAGGCTGGTTCATGCCGAGACCAATCTGCGCCCCGCGCTGGCCGACAACCTGCCCCGCATCGAACACGAAGCCGGCCTGACCCGCATCAACGGCCTGTTCCGGCACGGGTGGCTGATCGCGCCCGCGATCGTCGAAAAAGCGCTGTCGGCCCTGGATCTTTGAACTATGCGCGCACAACCGATATGACTACGATTTCCGTCACCGTAAACGGCATCCGGCACACCGTGGCGGCGGGCACCACGCTGGACGACCTGCTTGCCGCCGCCCTTCCCGCGACGCACGACCACCCCACGGCCAGCGCCGTCAACGGCGATTACGTCGCACGCCACGCACGACGCCTGTGCGTACTGAACGACCATGACGCCGTCACCACTTTCGAACCGATAACCGGAGGCTGACCATGGCGTTCGACATCGCCGGGACCACGCTGAACAGCCGCTTTTTCCTGGGCACCGCGGGCTATCCATCCCCCCTCGTCCTGCAACAGGCCATAGAATCGGCCCAATCCGAAGTCATCACCGTCGGGCTCAAGCGCCAACTGGCCGACGGCGCGGGCAAGCCCGTCCAGAATGCGCAGGGACAGGGTTTTTTCGAGATCATCAAGCAAAGCGGGGCGCGGCTCCTGCCCAATACCGCGGGCTGCTACACCGCCGCCGAAGCCGTTACCCTGGCGCAAATGGCCCGCGAGGTCTTTGAAACCGACTGGGTCAAGCTCGAGGTGATCGGCGACAGCTACACGCTGCAGCCCGATCCCGTCGAACTCGTCCAGGCCGCCGGCGAACTCGTCAGGCTGGGCTTTGAAGTCTTCCCCTACTGCACCGACGATCTGGTCACCTGCCATCGCCTGCTCGACGCCGGGTGCCGCGTCCTGATGCCCTGGGGCGCCCCCATAGGATCGGGCCAGGGCTTGGTCAATACCTACGCGCTGCGCACCCTGCGCGAACGCATTACCGACGTGCCGCTGATCATCGACGCCGGCATCGGCTCGCCCAAAGACGCGGTGCAGGCCATGGAGATGGGATTCGATGCCGTGCTGCTGAATTCCGCCGTGTCCAACGCGCACGATCCGGCGCTGATGGCCGATGCATTCAGGCTGGCCATAGAAAGCGGGCGCAAGGCGTACCAGGCGGGCATCATCGCCAAGCAAGACCTGGCCGTCCCGACCACGCCCGTGACCGGGCGCCCTTTTCTTCTTGCTTAATTAAGCGCCGCGCTCGCCTATGTCGGTCATTCATCTCGTCCTGCCCGATTTCCTGCTCATCGGGCTTGGATGGGTGCTGTTTCACAAGCTCAATTTCTCGCGCGAGTTCTTCCAGGGCGCAGAGCAACTGGTCTATTTCGTCCTGTTTCCCTCCCTGCTTTTCCATTCGATAACCCAGGCGCCGCTAAGCGTAGGCAGCGCCGCGATATTGTTCCAGGCCACGGTGGCGCTGCTTGCGTTCGGCATCGCCATGTCCTGGCTGGCCGTGCCGGTGCTGCGGCCCAACCCCACCGACCACGCCTCGACCGCCCAATGCGCGTACCGGTTCAACACGTACATAGGTTTGTCCATCGCGGCCGGCCTGGGCGGCGGCCCGGGACAGACGACCATGGCGGTACTGGCCGGTTTCGCGGTGCCTTTTTGCAATATGGCGGCCGTGCACGGCCTGGCCCGCCAAAGCGGCGGCCACGTATTGAAGGAAATTGCCCGCAATCCGTTCATCATCGCCACCGTCGCGGGCCTGATCTTCAATATATTCAGCGTACCGGTTCCCGGACCGATCTACCTGGTGCTGGGCCGCCTGGGGGAATGCGCGATCGTCCTGGGCCTGCTGTGCGTGGGCGCCACCCTGTCGCTGACGGGCGGGGGCGGCGCCATGAAATTGATCGGCTGGATGATCTCCGTACGCCTGCTTCTGAATCCCGTCGCCGCCATTTTCATCGGCTATATCCTGCATCTATCGGTGCTGGACAGGCAAATTCTGTTGCTATTTAGCGCCTTGCCGACCGCCTCGTCGGCCCATGTGCTGGCCGCCAGGATGGGTGGAAATGCCCGCTTGACCGCCATGGTCATGTCTCTGGGAACGCTTTTGTCGGCCCTCACCATTCCGTTCTGGCTGTCCGTCGGCCCGCACTAGAAAGGCTTTTCCCGCTATGGAAGATAACCAATACTTGGCCACAGAAGCTGTTTATTTGCCGGATGAAGACGCCACGAAATCGCTGGCACTGTTACTGGCTCCCATGCTTTGCGGCGCTCATCCGGCTGTGGATCCCCAGCAGAAAGGCGGCAGGATCCACCTTCGCGGCGAGCTCGGCGCCGGCAAAACCAGCTTCGTCAGAGCGCTGCTGCGAGCCGCCGGAATCCCCGGAAGAATAAAAAGTCCCAGCTATTCACTCCTTGAAAGTTATAATCTTTTTAACTTATACTTCTATCACCTTGATTTTTATAGATTTAGCGATCCACGTGAATGGCTGGACGCTGGGTTCAGAGATATTCTGCAAAAAGATGCAGTCGTTTTAATCGAATGGCCGGAACGAGCCGGGGCCTTACTACCCCCCCCCGATCTGGACATACATCTTCAGTACGCTGAACCCGGAAGACAGGCCAGCCTGACCGCACAAAGCGACCGAGGACGATTATGGCTGAAAACACTTACCCCCCACCTTGCGGACTTTCCTCGAACGGCGCCTCCCGGCGCCGGCTGCTGACCGCCAGCGCCACGCTTCTGATCCTGCCGGTCATCCCCAGCATTGCCCACGCCGCCACGATCCTGGCGGTGCGCACCTGGCCCGCCGACGAATACACCCGCGTCACGCTCGAACTCGACAGCGAGCTCAAGGCCCAGCATTTCATGCTCGAGCATCCGAACCGCCTGGTGGTCGACATCCAGGGCGTATCGATGAACCAGGCCATCAACGAACTGGTGTCCAAGGTCAAGCCCAACGATCCGTACATCGCATCGATCCGGGTCGCGCAGAACCGGCCCCACGTCGTACGGCTGGTGTTCGATCTGAAACAGGCGATCGCGCCGCAGATCTTCACCCTGAAGCCGGTGGGCAAGTACAAATACCGGCTGGTGCTGGACCTGTACCCCAAGATCGCCCAGGACCCCCTGCTGGCGCTGACCAAGGACAACAGCGACAACGATCCGCTGGCCGCGGTGCTGGAACAATTGGCCCAGAATTCGCCCGACCAGGCGCCCATCCCCGCCGTCAAAGGACAGGAACTGCCCAAGACCGCCACCACGCCGCGCAGCACCGTGCCGCCCGTGGCCGCACAGCCCGACCGGCCTTTGCTGATCGCGCTGGACCCCGGGCACGGGGGTGAAGACCCGGGGGCAACGGGACCGCGCGGCACGCACGAAAAAGACATCGTCCTGCTTATCGGCCATCTGCTCAAGAAAATGATCGACGCGCAACCCAACATGCGCGCCTACATGACGCGTGACAAGGATTATTTCGTGCCCCTGCACGTACGCGTCGAGAAGGCCAGGCGCGTCAAGGCGGACCTGTTCATGTCGATACACGCCGATGCCTGGATCAAGCCCACGGCGCGCGGATCGTCCGTGTTCGCCCTGTCGCAGCACGGCGCCACGAGCACGGCGGCGCGCTGGATGGCCAAGCGCGAAAACGACGCCGACCTGATAGGCGGCGTCGATCTGTCCGTCCACAACAAGCAAGTGGCGAAAGTCCTGCTGGACCTGTCGACGTCGGCGCAGATCACCGACTCCATCAAGCTGGGCACGAAAGTGCTTGGCGAGATCGGGAAGATCAACCGTCTGCACAAGAACGATGTCGAGCGCGCCGGATTCGCGGTGCTCAAGGCGCCCGATATTCCGTCGATACTGGTGGAGACGGCCTTCATCAGCAACCCGCGCGAAGAACTGTTCCTGCGCAGCCCCAAGCATAGGGAACAGATCGCCCGGGCCCTGCTGAGCGGCATCAACGATTATTTCGCGATGAACCCGCCCGTAGCGCGGCGGGCCTGACCTCCGGCGCCGCGCTTTCCGCTTATTGCGCCGTCGCTTTTTTGTACACCTTCCACAACGCGCCGGCCAGCACCGGGACGATGGCGGCGCCCACGCCGACCAGCACGATCAGGTTCAGGTGCTCTTTGATGATGGGAACGTTGCCGAAGAAGTAGCCCAGCGTTATCAGTCCGGCCACCCATACCACGGCGCCGCAGATGTTGAAGAGCTGGAAGCGAAAGAAGTTCATGGCGGCGATGCCGGCCACGAAAGGCGCAAACGTACGGACCACGGGAAGAAAGCGGGACAGGACAATGGTCTTGCCCCCGTGCCTTTCGTAGAAAGCGTGGGTTTTCATCAAGGCATTGCGATCCAGGAACCGCAGGTTGAACGAAAATACCCTGGGCCCTATGCAGCGGCCCACGGCGTAATTCACCGTATTGCCCAGAATCGCCGCGACCACCAGCAACAGGCCCAGCAGCACGGGGTTGATCAGGTTGGACGCGCCGAACGCGCCGGCGATGAACAAAAGCGAATCCCCCGGCAGGAAAGGCACCACCACCAGGCCCGTCTCGCTGAAGACGATCGCGAACAGGACCAGGTAGATCCATATCCCGTACTGCGCCACCCACGCGCCCATGTATTGGTCGATGTGGAGGAGCATGCTGATGATTTCAGGCATAGGGATGCATCTGCTGGAAGGACGATATCGCAATATAGCTTACTCTCGGCCTTTTGAAGAAATCGGCCGCGGCGGCGGAAGAAATTGGGCGCCGCGGCGACTAAAATACAGCCATCCGCATCCTGGAATCCACCATGCCCGAACGTCACCGCATCGCCGCGCTCCCCTCTACGCTGATCAGCCAGATCGCCGCCGGAGAAGTGATAGAACGGCCCGCGTCCGTATTGAAAGAAGTGCTGGAGAACGCCATTGACGCGGGCGCGCGCAATATCGAGGTGCGGCTCGACGGCGGCGGCATACGCCGCATCGCCGTGCATGACGATGGCTCGGGCATTCCCGGCGACGAACTGGGTCTGGCGCTGACGCGGCATGCGACCAACAAGATCCGCACGCTCGACGAGCTTGAATCGGTGGCGTCCATGGGGTTTCGCGGCGAGGCCCTGGCTTCCATCGCCTCGGTGGCGCAGGTCGGCATTACCTCGCGCACGGCGGATGCCGATCACGCGTGGCAAATCGGCGACGCCATGGCGCAACCCGCCATCGCCTCGGGTCCCGTGGGAACCACGGTCGATATCCGGCAGCTTTTCGACCAGGTGCCGGCACGCCGGAAATTCCTGCGCACGGAAGCCACGGAATACGGCCACTGCGTGGATGCGCTGGAGCGCGTGGCGCTGGCCCACCCGCACATAGGCTTTCGTCTTTTCCATAACGACAAGCCGCAAAAGCACTGGCGCGCCTCGGACACTCTGCAGCGCATACGGGACATACTGGGAACCGAATTCCTGGAGCAATGCCTGGGCACCCGGCAGGAACACGGCCTGATCTGCCTGCAGGGCGTGATTACCCGGCCCACCTACGCCCGCAACCGGGCGGACCGCCAATACCTGTACGTCAACGGGCGCTATATCAAGGACCGCACGGTATCCCACGCCGTGCGCCAGGCGTACGCCGACGTCCTGCACGGCGACCGGCAGCCCGCCTACGTGCTGTTCCTGAACGTGGATCCGGGCACGGTGGACGTCAATGTGCACCCCGCCAAGCACGAGGTGCGCTTTCGCGACAGCGGCGCCGTGCATAAATTCGTTGCGCAGGCGCTGGGCCAGACCCTGGCCCAGGCGGGCGGACAGGCCGACAGCCCGGCGTCGCCCCCGCCGTCCGCCTATGCAAGCGAGCTGCCGGGCCCGGGCGTGCCTCGGCAGCCGGACATCCCGCCCCCGGTGCGCCAGGCCTACGTGCAGCAGCAACGCGCTTTTCCCCTGCACGACGCCGGCACCGCCCCCATCGCCGACTGGACGTCCGTCTACAGGCCGCTGGATATCCTGGCGGCGGGCGATCCCGCGCTGCCCGAGGCCGCCGCCGGCGAACTCCCCCTGGGAATGGCGCTGGGCCAATTGCACGGTATTTACATACTGGCGCAAAACCGGCATGGGCTGGTCCTGGTCGACATGCATGCCGCCCACGAACGCGTCGTCTACGAGCAGCTCAAGCACGCCATGGACGCGCGCGAACTGCCCCAGCAGGAACTGCTGGTTCCCGTAGTCTTTGGCGCCTCCGAAAAGGAAATCGGGCTGGCCGAGGAATTCCAGGAAATCCTGGGCGAGCTGGGCCTGGTCATCCGGCCCGCGGGGCCGTCGGCGCTTGCCGTGCGCGCCGTGCCGGCCCTGCTGGCCGGCGGCGACATCGAGGCCCTGGCGCGCAACGTCATCCGGGACCTGGCCCAGACAGGGGTCTCGCCGCGCCTGACGGAACAGCGCAACGAACTGCTCTCGACCATGGCCTGTCACGGCTCGGTGCGCGCCAACCGGCGCCTGACGATGGACGAAATGAATGGCTTGCTGCGCAAGATGGAGCAGACGGAACGGGCCGACCAGTGCAACCACGGGCGCCCCACCTGGGTCCAGTGGCCGCTGAACGACCTGGACAAACTGTTCATGCGCGGCCAATGAGCACGGCCATACTGTGCCTGGCGGGCCCCACCGCGGCGGGCAAGAGCGCCAGCGCCATGGCGCTGGCGCAGCGCTGGCCCATCGAGATCGTCAACGTCGATTCCGCGACGATCTACCGCGGCATGGATATCGGCACGGCCAAACCATCCAAAGAAGAGCGGGCCCGCGTCCCCCAGCATCTGCTCGACATCCGCGATCCCGCCGAAAGCTATTCGGCCGCAAGCTTCCGCCAGGATGCCCTGACGCTGATCGCCGGGATCATCGGACGCGGGCGCATTCCCCTGCTGTGCGGCGGCACCATGCTGTATTTCAAGGCCTTGCGCGACGGGCTGAACGATCTGCCCCAGGCCGACCCGGCCACGCGCGCCAGGCTCGCCCAACAGGCCGGGGACCTGGGCTGGCCCGCCATGCACCGTCGGCTGGCCGAATGCGATCCGGCCACCGCCGCGCGGCTCTCGCCCAACGACAGCCAGCGCATTCAACGCGCCCTCGAGGTTTATCTGGTTACGCAAAAGCCGATGTCCGAGCTGTTGGCGCAACGTCCCTCCCGGCATGGCGACGACTACCGCTACGTGACGATAAGCCTGGAGCCGTCGGACCGGACGACGCTGCATGCGCGAATTTCGGACCGCTACCGGGCCATGATGAAAGCCGGCCTGCTCGATGAAGTGGCCACGCTGCACCGCCGCGCCGACCTGCATCCCGGGCTGCCTTCGGTACGTTGTGTGGGATACCGGCAGTTGTGGGATTACCTGGACGGGGGCGTCTCGCTGGACGCGGCGGTCGAGCAAGCCATTGCCGCCACCAGGCGCCTGGCCAAGCACCAGTTGACGTGGCTGCGTTCACAACCGCAACGACACGTCATCGACTGTCTGGCCCCCGATATGGTCGACCGGACGATAAGCGCGGCGTCGCGGTTCCTGCCCTGACATTCCCGATGGCCACGGCCTGGTCGGGCCGGGCGGAAGGCTAAACCACCACGGTCTGCGGCGCGCCGGGCTCCTGCCGAACGATTTCGCCCAGTTCAAAAACCTGCTCGCCCTGCTGCTCCAGCGTCGTCTTGACCGCCGAAGCCTGATCGGCCGCCACGACCACGACCATCCCTATGCCGCAATTGAAGACGCGGTGCATCTCGGCATCGGCGACGCCGCCGTTTTCCTGCAGCCAGGCGAACAGTTCCGGCATGGCCCAGGCATCGCGGCGCAGCCGCGCCGCCAGGCCCAGGCCCAGGATGCGCGGCACATTATCCAGCAAGCCGCCGCCGGTGATGTGCGCCAGGCCCTTGATGGCCGTACCGTGCGCGGCCAGCGCCGCCAGCACCGGCTTGACGTAGATGCGGGTCGGCGCCATCACCACGTCGCGCAGCGGGCGACCGCCCAGCTCCTGGCCAGGGCGCGCGTTGGCATGCGTCAGTATCTTGCGCAGCAACGAAAAGCCATTGGAATGCGCTCCGCTGGAGGCCAATCCCAGCACGGCATCGCCCACCGCGATCGACTTGCCGTCGATGATGCGCGATTTTTCGACCACGCCCACCGCGAACCCCGCCAGGTCGTATTCGCCGTCGGGATACATGCCCGGCATTTCCGCCGTTTCCCCGCCGATCAGCGCGCAGCCGGCCAGTTCGCAGCCTTTGGCCACGCCGCCCACGACTTTCGCGGCCGTATCGACCGAAAGCTTGCCGCAGGAAAAATAATCCAGGAAAAACAGCGGTTCCGCGCCTTGCACTAAAATGTCGTTGACGCTCATGGCCACCAGGTCTATGCCCACGGTGTCGTGGCATTGCCAATCGAACGCCAGGCGCAGCTTGGTGCCCACGCCGTCGGTCCCCGACACCATGACCGGTTCCTTGAGCCCGGGCGGCATTTCAAACAAGGCGCCGAATCCGCCTATTCCGGCCATGACACCGGCGCGCATGGTCCGGGCCGCCAGCGGCTTGATCCGATCGACCAACGCATCGCCGGCGTCGATATCGACGCCGGCATCGCGATAGGTAAACGAGGTGGGGTGTTTGTCTGTCATGAGAAATGTCGCCAGATATGCAAGAATTGCGTATTGATTAACCGCCAGGGCGCATTTTACGTCTTTTACACCACTTGATGACCCGACAACTCGTTCTGGACCTGCTTCCCGCCCCCGCCCCCACCCTGGAAAACTTCGTCACCGGCGGCAACGGCGCGGCGCTCGATGCCCTGCGCCATTGCACGGGGGGCCGGGCCATCTATCTGTGGGGCGCTCCGGGTTCGGGGCGCACGCATCTTCTGCGCGCGCTGGGCCAGGCGCCCGCGGCCGGCTATATCGGCGCGCCCGGGTCCGCGGCGCGGATCAACGCCATCGCCCTGGCCGAAAGCGCCGCGCCGCGGCTGATCGCCATCGACGACGTCGACCTCCTGGACGAGGACGGCCAGGCCGCCCTGTTCTCCCTTTACAATCGCTGGCGCGAAACCTCGTCCACCGCGCAGGCATTCGTTCTGCTTGTCTCGGGCCGCCAATCGCCGCTGGCCACCCCCCTGCGCGAAGACCTTCGCACCCGGCTGGGGTGGGACCTGGTGTTCCGGCTGGAACTGCTGTCCGACCCGGACCGGGCCCAGGCCCTTCGCACCCGCGCCATCGAACGCGGCCTGAAGCTTTCGACGGAAGTGGTGAACTGGATACTGACGCATTATGACCGGGACATGAGCCGCCTTACCGCGCTGCTCGACGCGCTGGACCACTATTCGGTGCAAGAGCATCGCGCCATCACCCTGCCTCTTTTGAAAGACCTGCTTGCCATGGCCCAGCCAAACGACACCGACGCATCATGACACCACCAAGACAGCTTGCCCTATTCGACCTGGACCACACCCTGCTGCCCATGGACAGCGACTACCAATGGGCCGATTTCCTGGCCCGCACGGGGCGGGTGGGCGACCCGGAACAGGCGCAGCGCCGCAACGACGAACTCATGCGCCTGTACAATGCCGGAGAACTGACCGCGGAGCAATCGGCGAGCTTCATGCTGGGGCTGCTGACCCGCGTCCCCGGCGCCGAGCTGGCGCACTGGCACGAACACTACATGGCCCAGGTCGTCCGGCCCAACATTCTGCCGGCGGCGCTCGATCTGGTGCAGCGGCATCTGGAACACGGCGACCTGTGCGCCATCGTCACGGCCACCAACGAATTCGTCACGGCCCCCATCGCACGGGCCTTCGGCGTTCCCCACCTCATCGCCACCGTTCCGCAATATCTGAACGGGCGCTACACCGGCCATGTCAGCGGCGTGCCCAGCTTCCAGGAAGGAAAAGTCACGCGGGTGCATGCCTGGCTGGCCGGCATGGGCCTGGCGCTGGACGGCTTCGAGGCCTCGTTCTTCTACAGCGACTCGGTCAACGACACGCCTCTGTTGGAAGCCGTGACCCACCCGATCGCCACAAACCCCAGCCAGCCTCTGCGCCTGATCGCGCAGGAACGCGGATGGCAGGTCCTGAACCTTTTCCACGACATGCAGGATTCGAAGTCTTAAAATACCCCCATGCTTAAAGAAACAATAAAAAACTTTGTCAGCCGGCTGTTCGCCGCCACACCGCACGGCCCCCAACGCTTTGCGCGCGACCAGCACGGCATAGACCGGCGCAATGTTTCGCGCCACGCCATCAAGGTATGCGAAGTCCTGCACCAGCACGGATACCAGGCCTATATCGTCGGCGGCGCCGTGCGCGACCTGATCGTCGGCCTGGAACCCAAGGACTTCGACGTCGCCACCGACGCCACGCCCAATCAGATACGGCCGTTGTTCCGGCGCGCCCGCATCATCGGACGGCGCTTCCAATTGGTGCACGTGGTGTTCGGCCAGGAAATCATCGAAACGTCGACCTTTCGCGCGCCGGCGTCCGATTCCCAGGAAACCGACGAACACGGGCGCATACTGCGCGACAACCTGTTCGGCACGCACGAACAGGACGCCGAGCGGCGCGATTTCACCCTGAACGCCCTGTACTACGATCCGCTTACCGAGGAAGTCATCGATTTCCACAACGGCGTGGCCGACCTCAAAAGCCGGACCGTCCGGATCATCGGCGACCCCGAGACGCGCTACCGCGAAGATCCGGTGCGCATGCTGCGCGCCCTGCGCTTCGAAGCCAAGCTCAGCGGAACCATCGCGCCGTCGTCGCGCGAACCCATCAAGCGCATGGCCGAGCTGATCGAACATGTTCCGGCCTCGCGCCTGTTCGACGAGATGCTAAAGCTGCTTACCTGCGGCCATGCCATGGATTGCCTGCGGCACCTGCGCGACGCCGGCCTGCACAAAGGCATGCTGCCCCTGATCGATGTCATTTTCGAAGAGTCGGGCGGCGAACAATTCGTCGAGCTCGCCCTGGCGCGCACCGATGCCCGCGTGCGCGCGGGCAAGACCGTCAGCCCCAGCTTCCTGTTCGCCTCGCTGCTGTGGAAACTGGTCAACAAGCGCTGGCAGGCCCGGATCGGCCGCGGAGAGCCGCGCATCCAGGCGCTTATGGACGCCGCCAACTCGGTCATGGAAGAGCAGACCCGAAAACTGGCCATCCAGCGGCGCTACCAGTCGGACATGCACGAAATCTGGTTCATGCAGCCGCGTTTCGAGCGGGCCACCCCGAAAACCATCTGGCGCATGCTCGATCAGCCCCGGTTCCGGGCATCGGTCGATTTCCTGCAGCTGCGCGCCGAGGCGCGCGAGGTGGACAGCGTGCAAGCCCAGTGGTGGATGGATCTGGCCAATGCCGACGATGCCACGCGCGCTGAAATGCTGGAGAACTTCCAACGGGAAAGCCAAGCCGCGCCCGACGGCCAGCGCCGCAAGCGCAGGCGCTCGCGGCGGCGGTCGGGCCCGGTCCAGGATCAGGACCAGGCGGACGCCGGACAGGCATGATGCCCGGCGCCACGATCGCCTATATTGGGCTGGGCGCCAATCTGGGCGATGCGCAAGACACCCTGAAACGGGCCGCCGACGAGATCGCGCGCACACCCGGCATTGCCAGCCTTGCGCTCTCGCCCCTGTATCGCACCGCCCCCATCGATTCCAGCGGCCCCGATTACGTCAATGCCGTCGCCTCGGTGCAAACCCGGCTGGACCCGGCGCAACTGCTGGCGGCGCTGCAGCAAATCGAACTGGCGCACGGGCGCACGCGTCCCTATCGCAACGCACCGCGCACGCTCGACCTGGATTTGCTGCTGTATGGAACAAAAGTGATCGACCAGCCTGGCCTGATCGTGCCTCACCCCCGGATGCACGAGCGGGCCTTCGTGCTCAGGCCGCTAAGCGACCTGGCTCCCGGGCTGGTGCTCAGGCAGGGAGCCGTTGCCGCCCTGCTTGAAAAATGCGCGCCGCAATCGGTAAGCCCGATTGCCTGAGAATTAAAACGAGACAATCTTAGAAAACGAGGCAATCGCGCAGATTGGAACCCGAGACCATGTGATCGAAACCTTCGTTGATCTGGTCCAGGGTAAACGTTTTGCCCAGCAGCTTGTCCACCGGCAATTGCCCATTCCTGTACAGATCGATATACCGGTTGATGTCGACCGCGGGCACGCCCGAGCCCAGGTAGCTGCCGCGTATTTCACGCTCTTCGCCCACCATCTGCGACAGCGGCAGCGCAAAACTGGATTGGGGGTTGGGCAGCCCCGACGTGACGGTGGAGCCGCCGCGCCGGGTCAGTTTGTACGCGGTCTCGAAAGCGGCGACGCCCCCGGCCGTATCGAATCCGTAATCGACCCGGCCGCCCGCCGCGTCCAGAAGGTCGGCGTCCGACTCGATCCGCCTGGGGTTGATCAGGTGCGTCGCCCCCAGCGATCTGGCCAACTGCAGTTTCTCGTCGCTGAGCTCGACGGCGACGACGCGCTTGGCGCCGGAGGCGACCGCCGCCAGCAGCGCGCTCAGGCCCACGCCGCCCAGGCCCACTATGGCGGCGGTATCGCCCGCCTTGATCCCGGCCCGGTTGATGACCGCCCCGGCGCCGGTCAGCACCGCGCAGCCGAACAAGGCGGCTTCGCGGTGGTTCAGCCCCGCACGGATCTTCACGCACGAACGGCTGGAAACCACGGCGTATTCGGCAAAGCAGGACACGCCGATATGGTGATTGAGCAATTCGCCGCCGATATGCAGGCGACGCTCGCCGCCCAGCAGGACGCCGCCGGTATTGGCCTGGGCCCCGGGCTCGCAGAGCGCCGGCCGCCCCTCCAGGCAGGGAAAGCAGCAGCCGCAACTGGGCACGAACACGGTCACCACGTGATCGCCCGCGCGCAGATCGCCCACGCCCGGTCCCACCTCGACGACTTCGCCGGACGATTCATGCCCAAGGACGATGGGGACGCCGCGGGGACGATCGCCGTTGATCACGGAAAGATCGGAATGGCACAGGCCCGCAACCTTGATTCTTATCAGGACTTCGCCGAACCCGGGCGGGTCGAGTTCGACATCGGTCACCTGTATGGGGCGGCTTTGGGCGTACGGGCCCGGGATTCCCATTTCCCGCAATACGGCAGCTCGAATTTTCATGGCATTCCTCGATCAGGGCGGCAGCAAGCGGCTCCGCCCGCGCATCGCGGGCGCCGCGCTGGCCGCGTCCCCGACAGTTTAAATCGTACGGCCTCCGTCCACGGGGAATTCCACCCCCGTGAAGAACTCGGCCGCGTCGCTGGCCAGGAACAAGGCCGCCGCGGCCACATCGGACGGGCGGCAAAACCGGCCCAGAGGTATCGTGGCGACGAACTTGGCGCGATTCTCCGGCGTATCGGGCAGGCCCATGAACAATTCGAACATGCCGGTGACGCCCATGACGGGACAGATCGCATTGACGCGGATGTTTTCCGGCCCCAATTCCACGGCCATGGACTTGGACAACACATTGACGGCGCCCTTGGAGGCGTTGTACCAGCTAAGCCCCGGGCGCGGCCGCATGCCCGCCGTGGAGCCGATATTCAATATGACCCCCTTGCCCTGCGCGCGCATGATCGGAACCACCGCGCACGTCATCAGGTAGATGGACTTGACGTTGACGCTGAAAACGCGGTCGAACGTGGCTTCGTCCACATCGAGCATGGGCTGGTTCTTGTGCGTGGTGCCCGCGTTGTTCACGACGACGTCGACCGAACCGAATTCCTTGTGGCAGCGCTGCACCAGGTTGTCGACGTCGGCCTTCTTGGACACGTCCGTCCGAAGCGCCAGGGCGGCGCTGCCGATTTCCGAGGCGACCCGCTCGGCGGCGGCCAGATTGATGTCGGCGATGACCACCTTGGCGCCTTCCTTGGCGTACAGCTTGGCGATGCCTTCCCCGAAACCGCTACCCGCGCCGGTGATGATGGCGACTTTGTTTTCCAGTTGGCCCATTTAACTCTCCCGATAATAGTGACGCTTGTTCAGCAGGAAACTGTACTATGGTTTTCGTGGTTCGCGTTTCCGTTTTTGCCTAGACCGCGGCAACGCCCACGGTCATGCCGCCGCACACGTAAAGCACCTGGCCCGTCACGAAACCGCTGCGCTCGTCCAGAAAGAAGGCGGCGGCCTGGGCCACGTCCTGGGGCTCGCCCATGCGCCGCACAGGTATGCCCTGCACAATCGCCCGCGTCCTGGGGCTATCGGGCGGGTTGGCGCTATTGAACAGCTCGGTGCGTATGGGGCCTGGGCCAATGGCGTTGACGGTAATGCCGTATTGTCCAAGTTCCAGGGCCCACACGCGCATCATGCCAAGCAGCGCGGCCTTGGTGGCGGAATACGCGCTGCGCAGCTCCTTGCCCAGAGCGGCGCGGGAAGACATATTGACAATGCGCCCGAATCCGGCCTCTTTCATGCCCGGCAACAAGGCCTGCATGCTCTGCATGGCGCAGCGCACGTTCAGCGACCAGACTTTCTCGAGCTCGTCGAGCGTCTGGTCCTGGGCATTGGCGGGAAGCACGACGCCCACGTTGTTGATCAGCCTGGTGATGGGGCCCGCCTCCAGGGCCTGGTCCAGGGCGCGGGCCGTCTGCGCGCGATCGGACAAGTCGGCGCGCAGACCGTCGCCGTGAAGATCGATCACCACCACGTCGTAGCCCTCGGCAACGCAACGCTGGGCGCAAGCCTGGCCTATCCCGCTTGCCCCGCCCGTAATCAAGACCCGTTCTTTCTTCATGTCTTCCTTTGTGCAAACAGCGCAATGATCAAAAAACAAATGCGTGATTCAACGCGCCATTATTTCACGTCAGACGACTCCCTGGCGACGCAGCTCGGCGATCGCATCGGCCTCGTACCCCAGCTCGGCCAGGATCGCATCGGTGTGCTGACCCAGGCCGGGCACGGGCCCCATGTTCGCGGCGGCGGCATCCGGCGCCCCCGGCGGCAGCAGCGCCGGTATGGGGCCGGCGGCGGTGCCCACCCGGACCCAGCGGTCGCGGGCCCGCAACTGCGGATGCTGCCACAAGTCGGTCATGCTGTTCATCTTGGCATTGGCTATCTTGGCCGCGTCCAGCCTTGCGACGACGTCGTCGACGTCCAGCGTGGAAAAAACCTGCAGGATGATGGCGCGCAATGCGTCGCGCGCCTCGGAACGGCGCGAGTTCGAGGAAAAACGCGGGTCGGTCGCCAACTCGGGCCGAAGCAGGACCTGCTGGCAGAACACCTGCCATTCGCGCTCGTTCTGCAGCCCCAGTATCACGGTCTTCCCGTCGCCGGCCTGGAATGGGCCGTAGGGATAAATGGTGGAATGGGACGCGCCGCTGCGCACCGGCGGCGGGGCGCCGTCGAAACTGTAATACAGCGGATACGACATCCATTCGACCATGCTCTCGAGCATGGAGATGTCGATACGGGATCCAAGGCCCGTCTTGCCCCGCTGAATCAATGCGGTCAGGATATTGGAATAGGCATACATGCCCGCCGCGATATCGGCGATCGAGCAGCCCGCCTTGGAGGGCTCGTCGCGGGTTCCGGTCACGGACAGAAAGCCCGATTCGCTCTGGATCAGAAGGTCGTAGGCCTTTTTGTCGCGATACGGGCCATCGTCACCATAGCCCGATATATCGCATACGATCAGGCCCGGAAAACGCGCGTGCAGGCTCTCGAACGACAGCCCCAGCCGAGCGGCCGCGCCGGGCGCCAGGTTCTGCACCAGGACGTCGGCCTTTTCCAGCAGCCGCTCGACGATGGCGGCGGACTGCGCCTGCTTGACGTCCATCGCCAGGCTTTCCTTGGATCGGTTCACCCAGACGAAATGCGACGATAATCCGTGCACGCGCTCGTCGTAGGCCCGGGCGAAGTCTCCGCTGCCCGGACGTTCTATTTTGATGACGCGCGCGCCCAGGTCGGCCAGCTGGCGCGTGCAGAAGGGAGCGGCGATGGCGTGTTCCAGCGTGATGACGGTGATGTCGTGCAAAGGCAGCATGCGATCCCCCTAGAACGAGCGCGGCATGCCAAGCACATGCTGGGCCACGTACGACAGGATCAGATTGGTGGAAATCGGCGCCACCTGATAGAGGCGAGTCTCGCGGAATTTCCGTTCGACATCGTATTCGCACGCGAAGCCGAACCCGCCATGGAACTGCAGGCACGCATTGGCGGCTTCCCACGACGCATCGGCCGCCAGCATCTTCGCCATGTTCGCCTGGGCGCCGCACGGCTGATGCGCGTCGAACAGGGCGCAGGCCTGGTAGCGCATCAGGCTTGCCGCCTCGACATTGACGTAGGCCCGGGCGATGGGAAACTGCACGCCCTGGTTCTGCCCTATGGGGCGGCCGAACACGATGCGCTCATTGACGTATTTCGTGACCCGGTCGATGAACCAGTAGCCATCGCCGATGCATTCCGCCGCGATCAGGGTGCGTTCCGCGTTCAGGCCGTCCAGGATGTATTTGAACCCCATTCCTTCTTCGCCGATGAGGTTCTCCGCGGGAATCTCCATGTTCTCGAAGAAGAGCTCGTTCGTTTCGTGATTGACCATGTTCAGGATGGGCCGGACGGTCAGGCCGTTGCCTATGGCCGTACGCAAGTCGACCAGAAAAATGGACATGCCTTCGGATTTCTTTTTTACCTGGTCCAGCGGCGTGGTGCGTGCCAGAAGAATCATCAGGTCGGAGTGCTGCACGCGGGAAATCCAGACTTTCTGCCCATTGACGACATAGCGCCCGTCCTTCCTGACCGCGGTGGTCTTGATGCGGGTGGTGTCCGTGCCCGTGGTCGGTTCGGTCACGCCCATGGACTGCAGCCGCAGTTCGCCGCTGGCGATCCTGGGCAGCCAGTCGTTTTTCTGCGACTCGGATCCGTGGCGCAGCAGCGTTCCCATGTTGTACATCTGGCCATGGCAGGCGCCCGAATTCCCCCCGGCGCGATTGATTTCCTCCATGATGACGGACGCTTCGGTCAGCCCAAGCCCCGAGCCGCCGTATTCCTGGGGAACCAGGGCCGCCAGCCAGCCGGCCTTGGTCAGGGCGTCGACGAATTCGGCGGGATAGCCGCGGCGTTCATCCACGCGGCGGAAGTATTCGTCGCCGAATTGCGCGCACAGGTCTTTTATCGCTTCGCGAATATCCTGGTATTGTCCTGAAGCATCCAACATGTAGTGCCCTTGCTGAGTTGAACAGACAGGCCCGCGCCCCCTTTCGGGGCACGGCCAGCCCGTAGACTGAACGATTTGCGCCGCCGTGGCAATTCAGATTTCCTGAATCAGGCCTTAGCGGCAGCTTAAGCGTTCCGCCCGGCCGGGCGCCGCCCCCGATCAAGCGTCCGGGGATTCGCCCTGCACGGCGTCCCGCACCAGCAACTCGACCAGTTCCTTGGCGAACACCGGCAGCTTGCCGGCCTCTTGTACGCAAATATGCAATTTCCTCAAGGCCCAGGCGTCGGTCAGCGCGATGATCTTCAACGGCATGCTTTTTTCATAGCGGCGCGCCGCCGATTCCGGGATCACGCCTATACCGACCTGGGCGGCGATAAGGCGGCACGACGTCTCGAAATTGCCGACCTCGACCCGGACCCTCAGGATGCGTCCGATGTCCTCGGCCGCCTTCATCAGGAAAGAGTGGATGGCGCTGGATTCGAACAGGCACACGTAATCGTGGTCGAGCGTATTTTCGAAACCCTGCGTATTCCGTGCGGCCAGGACATGATCTTTGTGCGTGACCAGCACCAGCCTGTCGCTTCGATAAGGAAGGAACTCGACCCCCGCCCCGCCGCTGTCCTGGGCGGTGATGCCGATGTCGGCGACCCCTTCGGCGACGGCCTTGACCACCTGATAGCTCAACCTTTCGCGCAATTCGATATTGACGTCCGGATGCGCGACCAGGTAGCGCTCCAGCGCGGCCGGAACGAACTCGTTCATGGCGGTCGTATTGGCGTACACGCGCACGCGGCCTTTCACGCCCGCGGCATACGCCTGGATATCGCCGCGCAAGTGTTCGAGCTGGCGCAGGACGATGCGCGCATGGCGCACGAAAGCCTGGCCCGACGGGGTCAGCGTCACCCCCTGGCTGGTACGATACAGCAGCGCGGTGCCCAGGTAGCTCTCGAGGTTCTTGACCCGGTTGCTGGCCGCGGGCAGCGACAGGAAACTGTGCTCGGCCCCTTTCGTCAGGCTCATTGCGCCGGCCACATTCACCATCAACCGCATGTCCGTCAGGTCGAAATGCATACCCATGGCATGGCGTCTCCTTCAAAAAAATTAAGGCATACTTAAGCAATCAAGAATAGGCAAATGAACGGCAATCAAGCAAAGTCGCGTCAGACGGGTTCGTATCATGGCGACAGCCGCGCCGTCCGCCCCGCAACCATGCTCCAGGAGCCTCGATGAACCATCCCAGCGCCGAACTGGCCGGATTCGTCGCCAATCTGGCGATAGACGACATTCCCGACCCCGTATTGCGACGGGCCGAAGATCTTCTGCTCGACTGTCTCGCGTCCATTCTAGCCGGATCCAGCGCACGCGCGGTCCAGGCCATGGAACGCTTCGCCCAGGCCATGGGGCCGTCGGGAGGGCCGGCCCAGGACATGGTCGTGCGACGCGGGACCAGCCCCTTGTTCGCGGCAATGGTCAACGCCGCGTCGGCCCACATGGTCGAACAGGACGACGTGCACAACGGCTCGGTATTTCATCCCGCGGCCGTGGTGTTCCCCCCCGCCGTCGCCATGGCGCAGACGCTGGGCCGCTCGGGACCCGATCTGCTGGTCGCGGCGGTTGCCGGGTACGAGGCCGGCATACGCATCGGCGAATTCCTGGGCCGCTCGCACTACACCGTTTTCCACACGACAGGCACCGCCGGAACACTGGCCTCGGCCATGGCCACGGGCCGCCTGCTCAAGCTCGACCCCGCCCGCATGCTGCACGCCCTGGGCTCGGCCGGCACACAGGCCGCCGGCCTGTGGGAATTCCTGCGCGACGGCGCCGATTCCAAGCAACTGCACACGGCCAAAGCGGCCGCCGACGGCATGACCGCGGCCTGGCTCGCACAGGAAGGTTTTACCGGGGCTTCGCATATCCTGGAGGGCCCGCAAGGGCTGGCGGCGGGCATGTCCACCGATGCGGACCCGGCTCGCCTGACCGACAGGCTGGGCTCGCGCTGGGCCTTGCTCGAGACATCGTTCAAATACCATGCGTCGTGCCGCCACACCCACCCCGCCGCCGATGCGCTGCTGGCCGTCATGAAGGAGAACCGGCTGGGCTTCGACGATATCGCCTCGGTGACCGCCCACGTGCACCAGGGCGCGATCGACGTGCTGGGACCCGTTCTGGACCCGACGACCGTGCACCAGTCCAAGTTTTCCATGGGCACGGTGCTGGGCCTGATCGCCCGGCACGGCCGCGCGGGACTGGCCGAATTCGATTCGGCCTTGTCCGACCCGGCCATCGCCGATTTCCGCCGGCGCGTGGCCATGGAGCTCGACCCCGACATCGACGCCGCCTACCCCGCCAGGTGGCTGGGCAAAGTCACCGTCGCCACTCGCGATGGCAAGACATTGACGGGCCGGGTCGACGTGCCCAAAGGCGATCCCGACAACACCCTTGGCCGCCCTGAAATCGAGGAAAAAGCGATGCGCCTGGGCTGCTACCGCAACGCCGCGACGCCGCAGGAGATCCGGGCCCTGATCGACAAGGTCTGGAGCCTGGCCGATTGCGCGCGCGTGGAACATTTTCTATAGGCCGTCGGCCCGGCCCACGATTCTTCTGGCCCTTTCGATGACCGGCAGATCGACCATCCTGCCATCGAGCTTGAACGCGTACGAGCCGCCATGCTCGGCCTGCGACACCACGCGCCGCGCCCAGTCCAGTTCTTGCGCAGACGGCTGGAATGCCCCATGCACGATCCCCACCTGGGCCGGGTGTATGCACAGCATGCCGCCGAAACCCATGTCGCAGGCCAGGCGGGCCGCCGCGGTCAGGCCTTCTTCATCGGAAAAATTTGGGTAGACGCTGTCCAGGGGCGCGGCCAGGCCATGCGCGCTGCTTTGCAGCAATATCCGGAACCGGACCTGGTCCAGCACCAGCCTGGCGCCGGCCGTATCGGGCGCCACGCCCATGTCCAGCATCAAGTCGAGCATGCCGAAAGACAGGCGGCTGACGCCCGATGTGCCGGCAATGGCGTCGAGCGCGTAAACGCCGCGCGCGCTTTCTATGATGGGGAACACCGGCTTGCCCGCGGCCCAGGCGTCGCGCACCTGGTCCGCCGATTCCGCCTTGGGCAGCACGATGCCCAGCACATTGGACAGTTCGCCGCACACGGCCAGGTCGGAATTGAACCACGGCGCGCCGGCATCGTTGATGCGCACCAGGAACGACGCCCCCCGGTTTTCCGTGGCGAATTGCACCAGGTTCTTGCGCGCCTGGTCCTTGGCTTCGCGTTCGACGGCGTCTTCCAGATCGATGATGACGGCATCGGCGCCGCTGGCCAGGGCCTTGGCAAAACGTTCCGGACGCGTGGCCGGCACGAACAGCGCCGATCGCAGCTTCTTATACATTCCCGTCCCTCCCGAACTGGACTTGCGCCTGGTGGGCCAGCGTGCCGTCCTGCTCGGCCCAAAGCGTGGCCGTGCCGCGCGAATCCATCCGGCCCGCCACCTGGAAGGGCGCGGGCGCAATCAGCGGCCGCAACCCGCGGTAGGAAAACGCCTGGACTTCTTTGCCCGGGTTTGCCCGCACGAATGCGCGGCACATCAGCGTGGCGATGAGCGGGCCGTGCACCACCAGCCCCGGGTACCCCTCGACCTGGCGCACATACGGTTCATCGTAGTGGATGCGATGGCCGTTGAACGTGACGGCGGAATAGCGAAACAGCATCACCGTGCTGGGCGTGACGCTGTCGGACCATTCCGCCTGGGGAGCGGGCTGGCTGCCCTGCAGCCTGGGCGGCGCCGGTTCGCGATAGACGATATCCTGCTCCTCGGAAATGCACAGGACGCCATCCTGGAAGTATTCATGCCGGACGGTGGCGAACAAGAGCCTGCCCGTGCGCCCTTCTTTTTCCGTCACGTCGGCAATGGTGGAAACCCGTTCGCCGGCCACGCCGATCAGCAACGGCCGCACGAATTTCAACCGCCCTCCCGCCCACATGCGATTGCGGTTCTCGGCGGGCGGCAGGAACCCTCCCCGCCTGGGGTGCCCGTCCCGGCCCAGCGCGTCGTAGGGCTGGGCATTGATGAACAACGCCCAATGCCAAAGCAAAGGCAGCGCCTCGCCGGGCACCGGCATCGGTTCGCCCAGGCTGGAGGCAATGCGCCCGACATGGCCGGTATCGATATTGTCCGCGCACGATTCGGTGCGCCCTATCCACGAAGCAGGATCCCAGGTTGTCATTGTTCCCCCCGTACAAATGACGCGCCAAGACAATCAGGCGCCGGCCGGACCCGCGCTCAGGCGGGCACCAGGCTGATGGTGGCGATGCGCGCCTGCCATTGCCTGGGCCCGGTCTCGTGCACCGACGTGCCCTGGGAATCGACGGCCACCGTGACAGGCATGTCCTTGACATCGAACTCGTATATGGCTTCCATGCCCAGGTCCTCGAAACCGACCACCCGGGCATGGCGGATCGCCTTGGATACCAGGTAGGCCGAACCGCCCACCGCCATCAGGTAGGCCGAACCGTGACGGCGTATGGCCTCGATGGCCACGGGCCCGCGTTCGGCCTTGCCTATCATGGCGATCAAACCCGTCTGGGCAAGCATCATTTCCGTGAACGCGTCCATGCGCGTCGAGGTGGTGGGGCCGGCCGGGCCGACCACCTCGTCGCGCACCGGATCGACCGGGCCCACGTAGTAGATGACCCGGTTGCGGAAATCGACCGGCAGGCTTTCACCGCGTTCAAGCATTTCCTGGATGCGCTTGTGCGCCGCATCCCGCCCGGTCAGCATCTTCCCCGACAGCAGCAAGGTCTGGCCGGGCTTCCAGCCGGCGACCTGCTCCCTGGTCAAGGTGTTCAGGTCGACCTGCAGGGACTTGTTGTAGTCCGGCGCCCACTTGACGTCGGGCCAGACGTCCAGCGAGGGCGGCGTCAGCTGGGCCGGACCCGACCCGTCCAGGACGAAATGCACGTGGCGCGTGGCGGCGCAATTGGGGATCATGGCCACGGGCTTGGACGCGGCATGCGTGGGGAAGGTCTTGATCTTGACATCGAGCACGGTGGTCAGCCCGCCCAGGCCCTGCGCGCCTATCCCCAGCGCATTGACTTTTTCGTACAGGGCGATGCGCAGTTCCTCCAGCTTGTTCCGCGGGCCCCGCGCCAGCAGTTCGTACATGTCGATGTCGTCCATCAGGGACTGCTTGGCCATCAGCATGGCTTTTTCGGCGGTGCCGCCCACGCCGATGCCCAGCATGCCCGGAGGACACCAGCCGGCGCCCATTTTCGGGACGGTCTTCAAGACCCAATCGATCAGCGAATCGCTGGGATTGAGCATTTCGAACTTGGATTTGTTCTCGGAGCCGCCGCCCTTGGCCGCGACCTGCACATCGACGCGGTCGCCGGGCACCAGCTCGACGCTGACGATACAGGGGGTGTTGTCGCGCGTGTTCTTGCGCGTGAACAGCGGATCGTCCAGAATGGACGCGCGCAGCGGATTGTCGGGGTTGGTATAGCCCTGGCGGACCCCTTCGTCGCACAGTTCCTGCATGCCGCGCTGGGTGTCGAAACGCACGTTCATGCCTATCTTCAGGAACACGTTGACCACTCCCGTGTCCTGGCAGATCGGGCGATGCCCTTCCGCGCACATGCGGGAATTGGTCAGGATCTGGGCAATGGCGTCGCGGGCGGCCGGGTTCTGTTCGCGTTCGTAGGCGCGCGCCAGATGCCGGATGTAGTCCGACGGGTGATAGAAGCTGATGAACTGCACTGCGTCGGCGATCGACTGGATAAGATCGTTTTCGGTGATGGTTGTCGTCATGGCTGGTGACCGTCAGGGAAATGAAACAAGGAAAGGCCTACTTGCCCTTCCACACAGGTTTGCGTTTTTCGGCGAACGCCGTCGCGCCTTCGCGCGCGTCTTCCGAAATGAAAATATGGGCGACCCGCGGCCGCTGCAAATCGAACATGTCGCCCTGGCGCCAATCGCCGGACTCGGTCAGTATGCGTTTGGCCGTGGCCACGGCAAGCGGCCCGTTCTCGGCGATCGCGCGCCCCATCGCCAGCGCCGCCTCCAGGGCCTGCCCCGGCTCGACCAGGCGGTTGACCAGTCCGTACTGGCAGGCCCGCTGCGCCGGGAACATGCCGCCGGTCAGCACCACTTCCATCGCGATGTGATGCGGTATGCGCCTGGGCAGGCGCAGCATGCCGCCCGACCCCGGCACCAGGCCGCGCTTGACTTCCGGCAGGCCGAAGTTGGCGTTCTCGGCCGCCACGATCAGGTCGCACGCCAGCGCCACCTCGCACCCCCCCGCCAGGGCATAGCCTTCGACCGCGGCGATCAGCGGCTTGCGGGGCGGTTTTTCACAGATGCCGGCGAACCCGCGCCCATCCACATAAGGACGTTCCCCCGAGCGGGCGAACGCCTTGAGGTCCATGCCGGAACAGAACGTATTGCCGGCCCCGGTCAATACGCCAAGCAGCACGCCGTCGTCGCCGTCCATCTGGTCCAGCGCCCTGGCCAGGCCCTGGGCGACTTCCAGGTTGACGGCATTGCGCGCTTCCGGGCGATTGATCGTGATGACCTGTATCCGGTCGACGATCTCGACTTTGATCACATCAGACATGATGGCATCCGTAAAATGACTATCGATAACGCTATATCATACGACCAATCAAAACCCGTCCGGGCCCGGGCCGCGCGGCGATATCGCGGAACCAGTTAAAATCGAAGACTTTTGTGGCCCCTGGCTTTACTGGTTTTTCACATGCTCACCTTTCAGCAAATCATATTGACGCTCCAGCAGTACTGGGACAAGCAGGGTTGCGCGCTTTTGCAGCCCTACGACATGGAAGTCGGCGCGGGCACGTCGCACACGGCCACGTTCCTGCGCTCGATCGGCCCCGAGCCCTGGCGCGCGGCCTACGTGCAGCCGTCGCGACGCCCCAAGGACGGGCGGTACGGTGAAAATCCGAATCGCCTGCAGCATTACTACCAGTTCCAGGTCGTGCTCAAGCCCGCTCCCGCGGACATCCTCGACCTGTACCTGGGTTCGCTCATGGCCCTGGGCATCCACCCCAGGGAACACGATATCCGCTTCGTCGAGGACGACTGGGAAAACCCGACGCTGGGCGCCTGGGGGCTGGGCTGGGAAGTGTGGCTAAACGGCATGGAAGTCACCCAGTTCACGTATTTCCAGCAAGTCGGCGGACTGGACTGCACGCCGACCACGGGCGAAATCACCTACGGGCTCGAGCGCCTGGCCATGTACCTGCAGGGGGTCGAAAGCGTCTACGACCTGGTCTGGACCGAAGGGCGCGGCGGCCGGCGCGTGCTGTACCACGATGTCTTTCACCAGAACGAAGTGGAACAGTCGCGCTACAACTTCGAGCTGGCCTCGACCACCATGCTGTTCGCGCATTTCGGCGACTACGAAACCGAGGCCCGGCGCCTGATCGAGGCCGAACTGGCGCTGCCCGCCTACGAAGCCACGCTCAAGGCCGCGCACACGTTCAACCTGCTGGACGCCCGCGGCGCCATCAGCGTGACCGAGCGCGCCGCCTACATAGGCCGCATACGCAACCTGTCCCGGGCGGTGGCCCAGGGATATTTCGATTCACGTGAACGGCTCGGTTTTCCCATGCTCGATACACCACGCGCCGCGGAGGCCGCATAATGGCCGGCACCGCAAGCTCCTTCGACGTCCAGCCCCTGCTGGTCGAACTCCTCACCGAGGAATTGCCGCCCAAGGCCCTGCACAGCCTGGGCCGGGCTTTTGCCGACGGCATCCGGTCAGTGCTGGAAAAGCAGCGGCTGCTGGCCGACGGCTGCGTCGCCACCGATTTCGCCACGCCGCGCCGGCTTGCCGTTCGCCTGAGCCGCGTACTGGCGCAAGCGCCCGCGCAGACCTATTCCGAAAAACTGATGCCGTCGAAAATCGGCCTGGACGCCGACGGCCGGGCCACCCCCGCCCTGGTCAAGAAGCTGGCGGCCAAGGGCCTGTCGCATCTTGGCGTGGCCGACCTGACGACCGAATCCGACGGCAAGCAGGACTATCTTCTCGCCACCGGCACGGCGGCGGGCGCGGTGTTGGCAGCGGGCCTGCAGGAAGCGCTGGACTACGCCATCGCCCACCTGCCCATTCCGAAGTTCATGCGCTACCAACTGGCCGACGGGGTCACCAGCGTCAGGTTCGTGCGCCCGGCGCACAGCCTGCTTGCCCTATGGGGCAGCCAGGTCGTCGACATACAGGCCCTGGGCCTGGCGGCCTCGAACACCACGCTGGGCCATCGGTTCATGTCCGAAGGCCGCATCGCCATCGACTCGGCCGACACCTACGAACAGCAACTGCTTGCTCAGGGCCGCGTCATCGCCCCGTTCATCGAACGCAAACAATTGATCGACAAACAGTTGGGCGATCATGCCCGGGCGCTGGACGCCACCCTGGGAGACGATCCGGACGTGGCCGCGCTTCTGGACGAAGTGACGGCGCTGGTCGAGCACCCCACCGTCTACGTAGGCGAATTCGACCCCGAATTCCTGGACGTGCCGCCCGAATGCCTGATACTGACAATGCGGCTGAACCAGAAATACTTCCCCTTGTTCGAGCCGGACACCGGCAAGCTGACGCACCGTTTCCTGATCGTCAGCAACATGCAGGTGGACGATCCATCGAACATCATCGAAGGCAATCAGCGCGTCGTCAGGCCCAGGCTGGCCGATGCCCAGTTCTTCTTCGAGACCGACCGCAAGACCCGCCTGGACGAGCGCGTCGAACTTCTAAGCGACAGCGTCTACCACAACAAGCTGGGCTCGCAGCGCGAACGCGTACAGCGCGTGCGCGCGATCGCGCGCCATCTGGCCGGACTGCTGGGCGCCGACGCCGACCGCGCCGACCGCGCCGCGCTGCTGGCCAAGGCGGACCTGAATTCGAACATGGTGGGCGAATTCCCCGAGCTGCAAGGCATCATGGGCGCCTACTACGCCCAGGCCGAAGGCGAGCCCGCCGACGTGGCCGCCGCCATCCGCGACCAGTACCGCAACCGGATCGACGCGCCCGTCACCGCGGCGACACTGGTTTCGGCCATCCTGTTCATCGCCGAACGGGCGGAAATACTGGTCGGCATCTGGGGCATAGGCCTGGTGCCGACCGGCGAGCGCGACCCCTACGGATTGCGCCGCGCCGCCCTGGGCCTGATCAGCGCATTCGAGCAACTGCGCGCCGGCGGCTACCTGGACGAGCGCGACGCAACGGGGCTGGACTTGTCCGGATTGCTGGATACGGCATTCGGCACGTTCACGACCCAGGACCTGGACGCATCGACCGTGGCCGACGTGCGGGCCTTCATCTACGAACGCTACCGCAACCAGTTGAGCGCCGAATACGACCGCAACGTGGTCGACGCCGTGCTGGCCCTGCAGCCGCCCCTGCACCAGGTGCTGGCCCGCATACAGGCCTGCGCCGATTTCGCCCTGCTGGCGCAGGCGCAAAGCCTGGCGGCCGCCAACAAGCGCATCGCCAATCTGCTCAAGAAGTCCGAGGACGGGCAGCGGCCGCTGGATCCGGACCGGCTTTCAGAACCCGCCGAACGGGCGCTGGCCGACGTCATAAACAGCCTCGAACCCCAGGCCCGCGCGCAATTCGCGCAAGGCGACTTCAAGGCCAGCCTGGCCACCATGGCCCGGGCGCGCGACGCCGTGGACGCGTTCTTTACCGATGTCATGGTCATGGACGAGAATCCCGCGGTCCGGGCCAACCGTCTGGCGCTGCTGGCCAAGCTGCACACCATGATGAACCAAGTTGCCGATATCTCCCGATTAGTCCAGTGAAACTTGCCATTCTCGACCGCGACGGCGTCATCAACCACGACAGCGACGCATTCATCAAGACACCGGATGAATGGGTCGCCCTGCCCGGCAGCATCGAGGCCATCGCCCGCCTGTCGCGCGCGAACTGGCGCGTCGTCGTCGCCAGCAACCAGTCCGGCATCGCCCGAGGGTTGTTCAGCATGGCCACGCTCAACGCCATACACGTCAAGATGCGCCGCGAGATCGCCGCCGCCGGGGGCAGCCTGGATGCCATATTCGTCTGTCCGCACGGCCCCGACGATGGCTGCGCCTGCCGCAAACCCAGGCCGGGCATGTTCCTGGACATCGCCCGCCGCTACGACATCGGCCTGAAAAACGTGCCCGCCGTGGGCGATTCGCTGCGCGACCTGCAGGCCGCCAAGGCGGCCGGCTGCACGCCCTGGCTGGTCCTGACGGGCAAGGGCCGTGGCACCTGGAACGCCGCCGATCTGCCCGCCGGCACCCAGGTGCGCCAGGACCTGGCCGAGGTGGTCGATGCGTGGCTTTCGGAGTCCTGAGACCATGGCGATAGTGCGCGCGACCCTCTACCAGCTGTTCCTGATCGTCACGGTGATCCCCTACGCGTTCGCCTGCCTTCTGTGGGCCCCCCTGCCCCTGCGCTGGCGCTATCGCCTGACCGCGGGCTGGCCGCGCCTTGCCATCTGGGGCGCCAAAACCATACTGGGCATACGCTGGCGCATCAAGGGGGCGGAAAATCTGCCCGACGGCCCGGCCGTCATCCTGTCCAAGCACCAGTCCGCCTGGGAAACCTTGTTCTTCCCGGCGCACATGCCCAGGCAGGTATGCTTCGTCTACAAAAAAGAACTGCACAAAGTGCCGTTCTTCGGCTGGGGGCTGGCGCTTTTGCGCATGATTCCCATAAACCGGGCCAAGGGGCGCGACGCGTTCGAGCAAGTGGTGCGTGTGGGCCGGCTGCGCCTGGACGAAGGCCGCTGGCCCATCCTGTTTCCCGAAGGAACCCGGATAGCGCCCGGCAAAATGGGCCGCTACAAAGTCGGCGGCGCCCTGCTTGCGGCCCGTACCGGGGCCTGCATCATACCCGTGGCGCACAACGCGGGAGAATGCTGGCCCCGCAACGCGTTCATCAAAAAACCGGGTCTGATCACGGTTTCCATAGGACCCGCCATCGAATGCGCGGGGCAGGACGGCAGCACGCTGAACAGGAAAGCCCAGGAATGGATCGAAGGGGAGATGCGCCGGCTCAATCCCGAACGCTATGAATCAGCCTGACCAATTGGAACTGCCGTTCGATCCGTCCGCGCCGTTCGCGCCACAGGCGCCATGGCCCGGGCCGGTCGCCGCGCCCGAACCCCCGCGCCGCGCGACGCTCATTCCCACGCCGTGCCCGCCATCGCTGCCGGCCGGCGCGCGCTGGCGCGAAGTCCGCACCGACGCGCAGCCCATCGGTTTCGTCCTGCAAAGATCCAAGCGCAAGACCATAGGCCTGGTCGTCAACGACGACGGCCTGCAGATCACCGCGCCGAAGTGGGTCACGCTGCGCCAGATCGACGACACAATCCACGAGAGGGCATCGTGGATACTGAAAAAACTGGCCCAGCGCCAGGCCCGCCAGGAACACCTGACGATGGCCGACACGCAGTGGCAGGACGGAGGGCATTTCCCCTACCTGGGCAAGCGTGTCTACCTGAGCCTGGGCGATTCCAGCGGCCGCATGTCGTACGACGGCCGCGTCGACGAACCGCAAGACGGCGACGTGCTGCGCCTGTCGCTGCCCGGCGAAGCGGACCGGCATCGCGTGCGCGACAGCGTACACAGCTGGCTGCAGCAGCGGGCCAGGGCCTGGTTCGATGTCCGGCTGTCGCATTTCCAGCAGGCCAGCGGCCTGACCGTGAATCGCTGGAAATTGTCCGCGGCGGCCACCCGCTGGGGGTCGTGCAACAGCGACGGCAACATCATGCTGAACTGGCGGCTTATCCATTTCGACCCCGCCATCGTCGATTACGTGATCGTCCACGAAATCGCGCACCTGCGCCAGATGAACCACAGCCAGGCCTTCTGGCGGGAGGTCGGGCGCATCCTGCCGGGCTTCGAAGCCGCGCGCAATGTTCTCAGGCAGCACGATCCGGCTTCCCTGCCTCTGATCTGATTTCGTTTATCATCGAAGTACGCGCCGCGTGTTTCGCGGCTTACATCGAATATCCGTCGAGGCGCCCGCGCCGATTCCGCAAACAGCAAAACCGGGCCGCTTCGACCCATCATGGAGATGATGATGCGTTTACTGCATACCATGCTGCGCGTGGGCGATCTGGATCGCTCGCTCGCCTTCTATACCGATGTGCTGGGCATGAAGGTTCTGCGCCGCACCGACTACCCGGAAGGGAAGTTCACCCTGGCCTTCGTGGGCTACCAGGCCGAAAGCGAAGGCGCGGTGATCGAACTGACGCACAACTGGGACACGTCCGGCTACGATCTGGGCACGGGCTATGGCCATATCGCCCTGGAAGTCGAAGACGCCTATGCGGCCTGTGCCGCGATCAAGGAAAAAGGCGGGCTTGTCACCCGCGAGGCCGGCCCCATGAAGCACGGCAAGACCGTCATAGCCTTCGCCGAGGACCCCGACGGCTACAAGATCGAACTGATCGAACACAAAGCCTAGAGCCGTCGCCGGGCCACCGCTTGGTCCCGCCCGGATCCATTACGGACGCGGGAGCTCGTCGGCGGCGAAATCATCGACTTCGATGACGGCTGCCGCGGCCGCCTCGGCGGACTCGAGCAACCGCGCCTGATCGTCGGTGATGGCCCCTTTCCCGTGGGCCAGTCTCCAGTCCTTGACCCCGCTGCGCCGCAGCCGATCCAGCAGGGGTTGGGCCTGCACCGCCAGCTCGAACGCCTGCTCCAGTTGCTCGACGCTGGATTTGTCGTGCCCGCCCCAGGCGTCGCCCACCAGGCGGTCGCGCGGGTCGGAAGGTTCCAGAAGAATCTGGGCGCACGCGGTCAGGGTATGATCCGACGGCGGCTTCGCCCGCCACGGGAAAGGCAGCGTCATCAGCCGCAGGGCCAGCGCCAGCGCGCGCGACGGGTAATTCAGCAGGACCTCGTCCAGGCGTCTTTCTATCGTGACGCAGCCTTGCTCCATGCAGCATCGCACCAGCGGCAGATCGGCCTCGTGCCGCCCCTCGTCCTGCCAGCGCCTGAGCACGGCCGAGAGCAGATACAGTTCGGCCAGCACGTCGCCCAGCCGGGCCGAGAGCATTTCGCGACGCTTGAGCGAGCCGCCCAGAGTAAACAGCGTGGCCTCGGAAATAAGCGAGAACGCCGCGGCGTAACGGCCCAGGCGCCGGTAGCAAGGGGTCGCCGCGCCCGCGTCGGGCGGCGCCGAGCCCACCCGCGCATTCGTCCACGCCATGCCCATCGCGCGAAACATATTTCGCAGACTGTGGCCCAGGTGCTTCCAGACTATGGCGTCGAAGGCATCCTGGCCCGCCGCCTGGTCGCTCTGCCCAAGCGCCACGACTTCCTGCATCAGGTAGGGATGGGCCCGGATGGCCCCCTGCCCGAACACGATGAGGCTGCGGGTGAGAATATTGGCGCCCTCGACCGTGATGCCCACGGGCAATGCCCGATACAGGCCGCCAAGGTAATTGCGCGGGCCGTCGATGACCGCCTTGCCCCCGTGGATGTCCATGGCGTCGTTGACGGACCGGCGCATGCGCTCGGTCGCGTGCAGTTTCATGATGGCGGAGATGACGGCGGGCTTGTGCCCCAGATCCAGCCCCGCGCAGGTGAAGTGGCGCGCCGCTTCCACCAGATAGGCATTGGCCGCCAGGCGGCCCAGCTTTTCCTGCACGCCCTCGAACTGTCCCACCGGTATGCCGAACTGGGTTCGAACCCTGGCATAGCAGCCGGCCGTATGCGCGGCGAACACGCATGCCGAAGCCGACAGCGACGGCAGGGAAATGCCCCGGCCGGCCGCCAGCGCGGCCATCAGCATCTGCCAGCCCTGGCCCGCTTTTCCCACGCCGCCGATCAGGGCGTCTATGGGGACGAAGACATCCGCGCCCTGGTTCGGCCCGTTCTGGAACGCCTGCAACGCCGGCAGATGCCGGCGCCCGATGGTGATGCCGGGAAGGTTCGTGGGCACCAGCGCCACGGAAATCCCGACCTCGTCCTGGTCGCCGATAAGATGGTCGGGGTCGAGCAGCTTGAAGGCCAGCCCCAGCACCGTCGCCACGGGACTGAGGGTGATGTAGCGCTTGCGCCAGTTCAGCCGGATACCCAGCGTTTCCACGCCGTCGACCGGCTGGCGGCATACCACGCCGGTATCGGTCATGGACGCGGCATCCGAGCCCGCCTGCGGGCTGGTCAGGCCGAAGCAGGGAATTTCCTGGCCATGGGCGAGACGAGGCAGCCAGTAGTCGCGTTGCGCCTGCGTGCCGAACTGCATCAGAAGTTCGCCGGGGCCAAGGGAATTGGGAACCATGACGGTCACGCCGGCTGTGACCGAACGCACCGAGATGCGGCGCACGACCTCGGAATGGGCATAGGCCGAAAACCCCAGCCCCCCGTATTCGGCGGGAATGATCATGCCGAAGAAACGATGCTGCTTGAGAAACACCCACACCTGGTCCGGCAGGTCGTAGCGCTTCCAGGAAATGTCCCAGTCGTCGAGCATCCGGCACAGCTGGGCCACGGGCCCGTCCAGGAAGGCTTGTTCGTCGGCCGAGAACGCGCACGGCGCGATTTCCGAGAACGCTTTCCAGTCGGGGTGCCCCGAGAACAACTGGGCATCCCACCAGACATCGCCCGCCTCGATCGCCTGCTGCTCGGTGGGCGAGAGTTGGGGCATCGCGGCACGCGCCATGCGGTAAACGGGCTCGGTCAGCCAGCGTCGACGCCAGGTTCTCCAGTTCATTAGGGCTCCCTTGTTAAACGAGGCACAGTTACGTACCATTATCGTCAAGGTGAAGCCACCGTCAATAGCAGCCGGCCCCCGCACCTGGCGCCCTGGTCCGGAAACCCCGCCAGCATCCACTCTAATTCAACCCGCCGCTTTTTATGCTCAATACGCTCTGGCTGGCCTTTTTCGTCATAGCCTCGCTCTCGGGGCTGTACCACTGGATCGTCCTGCAGGACCCGGAAGTCTTCTCGCGCATCGTGCTCAGCCTGTTCGACATGGCGGACTTGTCGGTCAAGCTGATGCTTCTGCTGTTCGGCACCCTGACCTTGTGGCTGGGGTTCCTGCGCATCGCGGAAAAGGCCGGGCTGATCGACGCGCTGGCAAGGCTGCTTACGCCGTTGTTCAGAAGGCTGATGCCCGACGTGCCGGCGGGCCACCCTTCTCTGGGGCTGATGACCCTGAACTTCGCCGCCAACATGTTGGGGCTGGACAACGCCGCCACGCCGATCGGCCTGCGGGCCATGCATTCCCTGCAGACACTGAACCCCGACCCGCAAACCGCCACCAATGCGCAAATCCTGTTCCTGGTGCTGAATTCATCGTCGCTGACCCTGCTGCCCGTCACCATTTTCATGTATCGCGCCCAGCAGGGCGCCTCGGACCCCACCCTGGTTTTCCTGCCCATCCTGCTGGCCACCACCGCCTCGTCCCTGACGGGCCTGCTTACCGTGGCGTTCATGCAGAGACTGAAGCTGCGCGATCCGGTCGTGCTGGCGTGGCTGGGGGCGGCGACCGTGCTGCTGGCCGGCTTCATGGCGCTGCTCTCGACCCTGACCTCCGGCGCCATCAGCTCGCTGTCCTCGCTCATGGGGAACCTGATGCTTTTCGGCATCATCATCGCATTCCTGCTGGTGGGCTATTGGAAGAAAATACCCGTCTACGAAGCCTTCGTGGACGGCGCCAAGGAAGGGTTCGACATTTCCAGGAACCTGCTGCCGTATCTGGTCGCCATGCTGTGCGCGATCGGCGCGCTTCGAGCCTCCGGCGCGCTCGATGCCCTGCTCGACGCCATACGCTGGGGCGTGCATGCGGCGGGCTTCGATACGCGCTTCATCGCCGCGCTGCCCACCGCCCTGGTCAAGCCGTTTTCCGGCAGCGCGGCCCGGGCCATGCTGATCGAGACCATGAAACACTATGGCGTCGACAGCTTCCCGGCCCTGCTGGCGGCCACCGTGCAAGGCAGCACCGAAACCACGTTCTACGTGCTGGCCGTCTATTTCGGCGCGGTGGGCATACAAAGGGCGCGCCATGCCGTGGGCTGCGCCCTGGCCGCCGACGTGGCGGGCGTGCTGGCGTCCATAGGCATCTGCTACTGGTTCTTCGGCTGACGGCCGTCCGGCGCGCCGGCCAGCCGGTCCGCCATGGCGATGAACTGGGCCACGGACAGTTCCCCGGCGCGCGCCGTCCCGGAAATGCCCATGGCCTGCCAGTCCATCGCGGCGGCCCAGTCGCCCAGGGACCCGCGCAGCATCTTGCGGCGCTGTGAAAACGCACGCGCCACCACGGCGGCGAAAAGGTCCGGGTTTCTGGGCTGCGGACGGGACGCCGGAAGCGGCGTCATGCGCACCACGGCGGAAACGACCCGGGGCGGCGGATCGAACGCCTCGGGCGCGACGTCGAACAGCTTCTCCATCCGATAGCGCGATTGCAACATCACCGACAGACGGCTGTAGTCGGACGTGGACGGACGCGCCACCATGCGATCGACCACTTCGCGCTGCAGCATGAAATGCTGGTCGACGACGCGATCGGCGTAGTCCAGCAAATGAAACAGCAGCGGGCTGGATATGTTGTAGGGCAGATTGCCGACGATGCGCAGGCGCTCTCCCAGCGTGGCGAAATCCACGTTCAGGACGTCGCCTTCGACGACGCTCAGGCCATCGTCATGCTGCAAGCGCAAGCGGGCCGCCAGATCGCGGTCGAGCTCGACCACGGTCAATCGGCCCAGGCTGCGCAGCAAGGGCTGCGTCAACGCCGAGAGCCCCGGCCCGATCTCGACCATGGTCTCGCCGGCCCGGGGGCCTATGGCGCGCACGATGGCCTCGATCACCGACCCGTCGGTCAGGAAATGCTGCCCGAAGCGCTTGCGGGCGTGATGCGAAGCCATGGTGCGGTCAGTCTCCCTGGTCGGACTTCGGCTCGAGCCGGTTGTCGATATAGGCCTTTCCGCGCAACTGGCTGAGCCAATCGTCGAATGCCGGACCGGCGCGGCGCTGATAGAGTATCCGACGCGCCTGTATGCGTTTGTATTCTTCCGCCATGTCCTTGGTGCGCCGCCCCAAAACTTCGATCAGATGCCAGCCGAAATGCGTCTTGACCGGCTGGCTGATCTGCCCGGGCTGCAGCGCGTCCATGGCCTGCTCGAACGCCGGCACGGTTTCCCCGGGGTTCAGCCATCCCAGGTCGCCGCCCTGGGGCGCCGTCGCATCCTGGGAATAGCGCTTGGCAAGCGTGGCGAAGTCCTCGCCGTTTTCTATGCGTTCGCGCAAGCGCAGCAGAATCGTCTTGGCCTGCTCGTCGGAAGTGACCTTGGTGACCTTGATCAGGATATGACGCGCGTGCGTCTGGGTGACCATTTTCGGCCCCTGGTCGATCTCTTGCCCGGACTGGTCCGGGCCGCCGGGCGCGCCCGCCGCGGCGGGCGGCTGGGATGATGGCCGGGATGGCGCCTGGCCCTGGCTGCTGCGGGAAACCACCTTCAGGATATGAAAGCCGTTGCCGCTTTGCAAAATGCCGGAGATCTGGCCGGGCTTGAGCTTGGCCGTGGCGGTGATGAACAGGTCGGGCCAGCCATCGACGGGCCGTACACCCAGGCTGCCGCCGCTGAGTGCCTGCGGCCCATCGGAAGACGCCGCCGCCACGGCGGCGAAATCGGCGCCGCCGCGAAGTTTGCCCAGAATGACCTGCGCTTTGAGCCGCAACGCCTGCACCTGGGACGAAGACGCGTTCTCCGGCACGGCGACCAGAATGTCCGACAGGCCCAGCATGACCGGGCCCGACGGCTGGGCCTGGGACGCGGACTGCGGCTGCGCCTGCGCGCCCTCCTGGCCCGGCGCGGAGCCCGGCAGCAGCGTCGACTGGCCGTCGTGGGTTTTCAGATAGGCATCCACGTCGGCATCGGTAATGTCGATGGTGCTGTCGACCGCCCGATGCCTGAGCCCGTCCATGAGGACATCGTGGCGTATCTCGTCCTGATAGTCTTTCCACGTAACGCCGGATTTCTCGACTTCCTGGCGCAGGAGTTCGACCGATATCTTGTTGCGCGCGGCGATGGACTGTATGGCATGTTGCAGCTGTTCGTCCGAAACGTGGATGCCCAGCCTCTTGGCTTCCTGCTTTTCAAGTTCGGTGTCGATCATGCGATGCAATACCTGCCGGCGCAACGTCTGCGCGTCCGGGATGGCGATCTTCTGACTTGCAAGCTGTTGCTGCGCCGACTGCGTCTGCGCCTGCAACTGGCTTAGCGTGATCACGCTTTTGTTGACCACCGCCGCGATCCCGTCGACGAACTGCTCGGTGGACTGCGTCTTGGTCGAGGCCTGCGGGGGCGCCTTGGCAGGGGCGGCACGCCTGGCTCCCCACGCCAGGCCTGGCGCCGCGACGATAAGGCCCGCGACCAACATCGACGCAAGCCAGCGGTTTGTGCACGGTCTATGCATCATTCATACCTCTCGAAGGAAGTTTTTTCAGGTGTGGGCGGAATAACGGGCTCGTAGCCGGTTACCCGGTCGCGCAGCAGGCTCATGGGATCGGTCCCCAGGGAGCCCAGGCCGGAGAGTTCGAGCTGGAAGAACACGGCCGTGTTGACGTCTTCGCTGGACACGGCATAGCGCTGCAGCACCGCGCGCGCCGCCCAGCAGCAATCGCCCTTGTACTCCACGCCGAGGATGGTCTGCGTGTTGCGGCTGTCCTTCAGGGAATAGTCGTAGCGCCCCATCAGATACCACTTTTTGGTAATCGGCCATTGACCCGACAGCGTCACCTGTTCCCGGCTCTGGTCGACATACCCTGGCTCATTGTAAACACTGGGATCGGTCAGCGCTTCGGGGTCGCGTTCATAGCGATACGACACCGAAATCGTGGCCAATCGCTTGGGTTCCCATCGAAAGCCCGCCGACATGCGGTTGCGTTCATGCGTCTGTGGATTGAACTGCGCGTCGAAATGGACATTGAGCTTGTCCGTCAGCGCCGCAGTGGCGCCGACCAGGTAATCCGACGTCCTGTCCGTGCGCTGGTCCTCTTCGCCCGGCAGCGTGACGCGCTGATCGACGAAGTAGATTCGCTGCGCCGCCGACAGCGACAGGCGTTCGAACCCGGTGTCGGCATCCAGCCAGCGGCTGGTCAGCCCCACGGTGACCTGATTGGCATTGGCGATGCGGTCCCAGCCGCCGCTGAAGATATTCTCGCTGTAGGCCTGCGTGAAATTGAACGTGGCCAGGCTGGTGTCGAAAACCGGAAGCTGCGACTGGTCCCGGTACGGCACCCATAAGTAATAAAGGCGAGGCTCCAGCGTCTGGATCGAATCGTTGCCGAACAAGGTGGTATTGCGCTCGAACGTCATGCCCGAATCGACGGATACGATGGGCAGGATGCGGCTTTGCGAATCGGGATACCCTTGATATCCCGGCAGATCGTACCAGTCGGTGTCGTACTGGCTTAAATGCATGCCCGCCTTGGGCGTCAGGTACCAGCCCGCGTGCGTGATGGGATAGGACACCGTCGTGTACGACGTCAGGCGGGTTCCATCGGGCATGATGTGATTGCCGCCGATCGGGACGCCGTCGTAGGTGTCGTCGGCGAAAGCGCTGCCATGGTAGACGGGCGACCTGAACTTCGTGGCGTAGTCGTCGGTTTCCACATCGAAGCCGTGCCAGTTGTAGCGCGCGCCGTGGACGTGGAATTCGGGCAGCTTGTCGTACGGAGGAACCAGATAGGAACCGGTGGAGTCCTGCAAGGTCTGGTACGTATACGTTTGCAGCGTCGCATACCAGTACTTGGCGCCGCTCCAGCTTAGCGTGGCCGAGCTGGGCAGCAGGTCGGTGGCCGCCTCGTTCAGGCCCAGCGTGGAGAAATCCCGGAAATAGTCGTCGTCCGAAACATGGCGCACATCGAACGCCGCCCTGAAGCCGCCGCCCAGGTCCTGCTCATGCTGGGCGATGTACATCCAGCGCGGATCGCCGGTGACCTGATCCTTGGCCAGGTACGTGCCCTCGATCTGTCCGTGGTAGTCAGATCCCAGGTAGCGGAATTGCGCGCCCAGCTGCAGGCCGCGCTTGCTCATGTAGCGCGGCGTGATGGTGGCATCGTAGTTCGGGGCCAGGTTCAGGTAGTAAGGCTGGGAATACTCGATGCCCGCATTGCTGGAGATACCGTACGTGGGCAACAGGAACCCCGACTTGCGTTCTTTGCGTATCGGAAAGGACAGGTACGGAGACGCCAGGATGGGCACCCCCTTGAAGTACAGCACCCCGTTATGCGCCACCCCTTCGTTTTCATCGAAATGCAGATCCATGCTCGACGTCTTGATGTACCAGGGCGGGTCCGAGCAAGGGCACCCCGCATAGGTCACGTCGGTCAGGTGCATGTTCCTGCGATCGAGAATGTCGGCCTGGGTCGCCGTGCCCGAGCCGCCCGTGGCGCCTAGCCAGAAATCGGGCTCGTCCACCTGGCCGACATGGGTCTTGACGTTATAGGTAAGGGAAGGGCCGGTCACGATGGACGCATCGCGCATGATCAGGCCATTGCCATTGACAGTCACCTGTCCGGTATTGCGCTGATAGTCGATGCGATCGCCCTTGACCACGGTGTCCAGCCGCCGCACTTCGGCCGCCCCCAGCAAGGTGACCTTGCCATCGGTATCGGACTGTATCTTGTCCGCCACCAGGAATACGGACATCTGGTCTTCATTGAGCCTTTTATGCAGTTCCAGGCTGGGCGATATCTGCAGTTCCGACACATCGGACGAAGGCGCGCCAGCCGTGGCGGGCGGGCTGGCCTGCGCCGCCGGCGCGCAGCCGATAGCAAGAAGAATCGTCCACCAGACCAAACGCACGAGTATTCTGTCTCCTGGAAAACTGCCATCATTTTGGCACAGACGCCCCGCGAAACGCTTGGCAACCCGGTATTATAGAGAAGCCCGCGCCATCCCAGAAGAAACTCCACGTAAAATAAGCGCGCCGTGTTCTGTAACGCCAGACAGCCCGGCCCGTGTACCCGAAACGCCTGGTCATCACCGTCATCGCCGAACAAACATCATGCCGCCCATCACAAAAACCGGACCCGACCCCAGGCTGGCCGCGCTTGGAACCTGGCTGGAATCATTGGCCGACACATACGGGCTTGCCACCGACACCCTGGAACCCGCGTCGAGCGACGCCAGTTTTCGCCGGTACTTCCGATTAAAGGCCGGGCAACGCACGCTGGTCGTCATGGATGCCCCGCCGCCGCACGAAGACTGCCGCCCGTTCGTGCACGTCGCGGGGCTGCTGGCCGAGGCCGGGCTGAACGTGCCCGCCATCGTGGCGCAAGATACGGAACAAGGGTTCCTGCTTTTGTCGGATCTGGGCCCGCAAACCTATTTCCAGGCGATCCAATCGGGCCTGGACGATGCCGCGCTGCAGACCCTGTACCGGGAGGCCCTGCAAGCGCTCGTGCGCATGCAGCAGGCCGGCACCGCCGGGCTGCCGGCCTACGACCAGGCGCGCCTGACGCAGGAACTGGCCCTTTTCCCCGAATGGTATGCCGCCCGGCATTGCCAGGCCACGTTGGACGACGGCGACCAGGCCGTGCTGCGCGACACCTTCTCGTTGCTGGTCCGGGACAATGCCAGCCAGCCGACCGTATTCGTGCACCGGGACTTTCATTGCCCCAACCTCATGGTGTGCGGCCGCGACGGATACGGCCCCAATCCGGGCATCCTGGACTTCCAGGACGCCCTGGCCGGCCCCCTGACCTACGACCTGGCCTCTCTGGTCATGGACGCCCGCACCACATGGGAAGAGGCGCAGCAGCTGGACTGGGCGATCCGCTACTGGGAAGCGGCGCGCGCCGCGGGCCTGCCCGTGCCCGCCGATTTCGCCGAACTGCACCGTTCCTACGAATGGATGAGCCTGCAGCGCAACCTGCGCATCCTGGGCGTTTTCTCCAGGCTTTCCCACCGGGACCAAAAACACCACTATCTGGATCACATGCCGCGCGTCAACGCCTACGTGCGCCAGGTCGCCTCGCGCTATTCGGCGTTCCGCCCCCTGCTGCGCCTGCTGGACAAGCTGGAGAACCGCCAGGCCACCGTCGGATACACATTCTGATGCGCGCCATGATTCTTGCCGCGGGCCGCGGCGAGCGCATGCGGCCCCTGACCGACACCACCCCCAAGCCGCTGCTCGAAGCCGGCGGCAAGCCCTTGATCCTCTGGCACATCGATCGCCTGATCGGGGCCGGAATCACCGAACTGGTCGTCAACCTCTCCTGGCTGGGGCCGCGAATCGTCGCGGCGCTGGGCGACGGCGCGCGCTTCGGCGCGCGCATACGCTATTCGGACGAGCCTTCGCCCCTGGAAACCGCCGGCGGCATCGCCAACGCCACGGACCTGCTGGGCGAACAGCCATTCCTGGTGATCAACGGCGACATCTGGTGCGACTGGGACCCATCCCAGGCGCACGACATAGCCCGGTCCCTGCAAGCCGGGCGGGAGCAGGCATGGCTGCTGCTGACGCGGAACCCGCCCCATCATCCCCTGGGAGACTTCCGCCTGGGTACGGACGGGGCGGTTTCGGACCGCGACCCGTGCGCACCGGACGATGCGCTGACGTTCACGGGCATAGGCATCTACCGGCCCGACCTGTTCGCCGGCATCGGCAAAGGGCGCCCCGCGCCGCTGGCGCCGCTGCTGAGGCACGCCATGGAACAAGGCCGGGTGAAAGGCCGGCGCTTCACCGGCCAATGGATCGATATCGGCACGCCTCAGCGCCTGTCGGCGCTGAATCGGCAACTGGCCCAGTAGAAATCCCCTCTGCCGCACGCTACACTTACATTTTCGGCGCGCATGCCAACGGCATGTATCCAAAAACGCCAATACGAAACCAGGCCCGTCAAGCCATGGTCAGCGCGCTTCTTACGGTCTAAGCTTGCAAGATTTTCGACACAGCGCCAAGCCGTCTGCAATACACAGCAATACAGGAATCCCCATCAATGCCCATGTTCGGCTCATCCAAACAGAATGTATTCACGCCCACGCCGTACGGCAATACCCGCCGCCCACGCCGCATACCACGCTGGCTGGTCCTGATGCTGACTGGCATCGTGCTGGGGGCCGGGGGCGTCCTGTTCCTGCAGAAAAGCTACGGACCCACACGCCTGACCGTGGAGCAGTCGGAACAACTGCACTATGACTTGAACAGCGCCAACCTGGACAAGCAGCGGCTGCAATCGCTGGTAAGCCAGAAAACCCACGACCTGAAGGCCGCCCGGGCGAAACTGGCGGAACAAACCACGCAGATCACCCAGGCGCAATCCGACATAACGCGCCTGAACCGGGACATCACCCTGTTCGCCGACGCCATGCCCGAGGACCCCCGGGGCACGTCGCCCGGCATCAATGCGGCCACCTTCAAGATGGACGATGGCAAACTGGACTACCGCGTCCTGGTCATGCAGGACAAAGACAAGGCCACGCCATTCCAGGGCAGCATGCAGCTGCAGGCCGTTGGCCACTACGGCAACGGCAAATACGCCGCGATCACGCTGCCGCCAGTGGCCATCGACCTGCAGCGCTACGTGCACGTCGGCGGTAGCGCCGACCTGCCCGCGGGCTTCGTGCCGCGCCAGGTCAAGATCCAGATTACCGACGACGCCACCAAGAAGCTTAGTGCGACCCGCACCATTTTGGTACAGCGCTAAGGCTGCCAGCGAAATCACAAAAACGGATATGCGCGGCCCCACCCGGCATGGCTCGAATCATGCCCGGAAACTCCCCGCCACAAAACAAAAAAGGCCGCGTAAATTTACGCAAGCCTTTGATTCTACTGGTGGGCTGGCCGGGGCTCGAACCCGGGACCAACGGATTAAAAGTCCGGTGCTCTACCAACTGAGCTACCAACCCGAAAGAGCGAGATTATGCGGGGTTTTGATATCACTGTCAAATTGACGCGCCGTGAAACGGCGTGCCCAATTCCCCCCGGCCAAGGCTTAAAATCAACGCATGATTCCCTCATGCGTACGGCTCAATATTCTTTCCGACCTGCATATCAGCCTGGCCGGCCAGCCCTTGCCCGGCGCCGCATCCGACATCGTCATTCTGGCCGGAGACATCTCGCGTCCCCGGCAGGCGATAGACTGGGCATCGGGAATCGAGCGGCCGGTCATCTATGTGCCGGGCAACCATGAATTCTATGGCGGCAGCCTGGACTCCACGAACCGCGACCTGGACGCGTTGAGCCGCGGGTCGTCCATACACGTACTGAACCAGCAGGAAATCGTTCTGCATGGCATACGTTTTCTGGGCGCGACGCTATGGACGGATTTCATGCTGTACGGAGAAGGCCCCCAGCGCCAGCGGGCCATCGAACAAGCCATCGAGCTGATCCGCGATTTCAGCCGCATACAATCCGACGACCGGCCCGGCAGCCCTTTTACGCCGCTTGAGTCGGCGCGGGTGTTCCGCCGCCACAGCGCGTGGCTGGCGGACAAGCTGTCCGAACCGTTCGACGGCCCGACCGTCGTCGTCACGCACCACGGGCCATCGCCTCGAAGCATTCACCCCCGATTCGCGGGCTCGCCGCTGAATACCTGTTTCGTGTCGAACGTCGAGCACCTCATGGACGGCGACCGCGTCCCCTTGTGGATACACGGGCACACGCACGACAGCTTCGACTATACGGTGAACGGAACGCGCGTCGTCTGCAACCCCCGAGGCTATGCCCGGGACGGCGTCAACGAGAACGCGCTGTTCGACCCCGACTTCATCGTGGATGTGCCCACGCGCGCCGGCCAGGGCCTGTCGCGCTAAAGAGGATGCCGCACCGGACGGCAAATGGGCGGCAGGTCAAGCGCGCAACCGGGCCAGCACGCCGGCCACGATCCGGTCGCAACGATCGCCCGCGAACGCAAACACCTGATCCAGGTTGCCGCCGATCTCGCGCGCCAACGATTTGCGCAGCAGGCCGCGCGCCCTGAAATAGCGCGAACGCACCGTGGCCTCGGGTATGCCCAGGCACCGGGCCGTTTCGTCCACCGTCATTTCCTCGACCGCCCGCAACATGAACACCGAACGAAAGGCGTCGGGCAACTGGTCGATTTTCGTCTCCAGCAACTGCCGGATCTGCACCCTGGCCATGGACTGTTCCGGCTGGTACGGAGAAAAATCATCGATCGTCGTACGCATATCTTCGGCACCTCCGGACACATCATCGAATTCCAGCAGCGTCGACAGGCGCCGGTTCTTATGCAGTTTTTTATTCGACTCGTTCACGACGATGCGCACCAGCCACGTCGACAGGGCGGAATCGCCGCGGAACTTGCCTATCGCCCGATAGGCCAGGTAGAAGGCCTCTTGCACGGCCTCTTCCGCGTCGGCCTCGTTGCGCAAGATGCCGCGCGCAACCCGGTAAAGCCGCTGGTTGTAGCGTCTCATCAGGGCTTCCAGGGCCGTGAGGTCGCCCGCCGACATGCCGCGGACCAGGTCGGAATCGGCGGACTGGCCGCCGGACGGCTTGACAAGAGTAAGCGACATGGCGGGAGGTCATCCTGAAAGGTTGTACACACCGCATTGGATACGGCCCGCGCGGCCGGCGTTCCGGATAATTTCCGGAACGCCGCGTTCAGCGAACGCGGGAAATGCGCACCTCGGCGCCCCGGCGCTTGACTTCCAGGCCTTCCGAGGGAAGGATGCGCAGGCCTTCCAGCCCCTTGATGTAGCTGGACCCCTGCATCTGCATGACCCGGATCTTGTTGCGCATGACCACCGGACTGTGTTCAGGCATGCCGAACATCCAGACCTCTTCCAGGATGCGGGCCGAATTGAATTCGCCGGTATGCTGCGCCGCGGGACCCAGGCAAAGCATGTGCCCTTCGCGCCCGAACACGGGCAAGGTATCCAGACTGGATTGAACCGTCCAGGTGGTACCCCCTTCGTAGCGCCAGCCTGTGTTCAGGTCCCACCAGGCCTCGCCCGCGGGCAGGTAGACCTGCGTTTGCGCGCCGGGCTGAAGCACCGGCGCCACCAGCAGCGCGGGTCCGAGCATGTATTGTGTATCCCAGACATGGGCCAGCGCATCGTCGGGAAACGCCAGTGCCATCGAACGCTGCACCGGCAGGCCGCCGCGCACGGCGTCCTCGATGATGCCCAATACATAGGGAATCAGGCGATAGCGCCATTGCAGCCAGTGGCGCACCAATTGGCGGGTGGGTTCGTCGAACGCACCGGGCAACAGCGCCGGCAGGCCCTGGAAGCTGAAATTGGCCGAAAACACATTTGCCGCCAGCCAGCGCACGTACAGCTCCGGCGTCATGGCGCGCGTGGGAAGCTCGGCGCACCCCAGGCCGTGCAATTGCGCCGGAACGCCGCTATTGCCCAGCGACAGGGCCGCGCGCAGCGAATGCTCGAACCCTGCCCAGTCGTTCGACACATGAGAGCCCGACTGCCAGGCGAAGCGCTGCGCGGCGGGAAACAGATCGGTACCGCACACGACGCCTTCCTGCGGCGTCTTGTGGCCCGCGACCGCCTGGAACAACGCCGATCGCGCCAGCAGCGGATAGACCGTGCGCAATGTCGCCCCGGTTTCACCGCCACGGGCCGTAATCCCATCGGGAATGTCGAACTGGGCATTACAGACCGGCGCCCCCATGCCGTCGTCGACCATCTGCCGTTGGCGCTCGACCCATAGCGAGAACACGTCTTTGTGGGTCAGATCGAGCAGCCCGAACGGCCGCTGCGCCGTGACGGCATTGCCGGCGAACACATGCGCGCTGCCGTCGTCGCCGGCAAGCAGCCAGCCCCTGTCTTCCCATTCCGCAAAGAGCGCGGTGTCGGCCACGACGCCGGGAAAAGACGGCGCGGCGAACTGGACGTTGAGCGTCGCCAGGCGCGATGCCAGTTCGCGCACGTCGGGGATGCGCTGCGCGTCCCATTCGAATGCGGGCTTGTCGGTCTGGAATCCGTAGGCCGCCGGAAAGGCAAGCTTGACGGCATCGAGCGGGAGTTCGTCCGCGCGAAACTGCCGGACCTGGGCGATCGTCTGGTCCACGGACTGGCCGGGCGCCTGGTCCAGCCAGACACCCATGGGCCATAGGCCGGGCTGGCCCGCGCGCCCGGTCAGCGCCGTATATTGATTCAGGATTTCCGAGGGTTCACCGGCGAAGATGAAGACATCCAGGACGTCCGAGTCGATCCCGACATGGTAATGGTCGGGGTCCTGCGCCCCAAGATCGTGCTCGACCCTGGCCAGCGTGTTGACATACAGCCCCCAGCCCAGAGGGCTCCAGACCAAAGGCAGAGCCCGGTCGGCGCTTTGGTCCGACACCAGGCGCTGGCCGCGGCGATCCAGGTCGCCCGCCGTTTCCCCCAGGCCGTACAGCGCGTCGTCGACGTCCAGGTCGAAATCCAGGCGCCATTGCGCGTACTGACGGGGCCCGCGCCCCGCCGCCTGCGCCTGGCCCAGGCACAGTACGCGCTGGTCGCCTTTGTACAGGGAAAGCCGCAGGGGTGAATGCAAGAGCTCCAGGCGGACGTCGCCCTGATCCAGGCTCCAGCAGCGCGCGGGCTGGACGACCGACGAACATACCGTCAGTTCGCTTACCGGCTCCTGCCGGGCCAGCAGCATCTCGGCATGAGCTTTTGCCCGTGCGCCCGGTTTTTCGTCGCGCAAACGCTCGACGCTGGCGCACCGCAGCCGATAGACACCGGGGGCATGCGCCTCGATACGAAGCAACAAGCCGGTATCATCGCCGACCGTGAAATCCGCGCAAGCGGATTTTGCCGTCAGGAAATGTAGCGAGTTAAGTTGCGTCACATGGGCAAAGTCTGACTTGAGCGGCACAGCTATCCTCGGGCAATAGCCAAAAAAGCATTCAAAAGTTAGTATTTTGACGGATTTACTCTATAAAATAAAATCGCGTGGCTTTATGCGTGTTTCAAAAGCTGACGATCCGGCCACGGACACGGCTTCAGGCCGGCGCAATCGCCCCCAATAGATCCCGCTCCAGCGGCATGGGTTCGCCGTCCAGCCCAGCCGCGATGATGTCCCCGGCCAGAGCCGACCACGTCAATCCGCGCGATCCGTATCCACAGGCGGCCCACAACCCCGGGGCGCCCGGCACCCGTCCCACGACCGGCAGGCGGCCAGCCGCCACGGCGCGCTGGCCCGCCCACCCGGGTCTGTCCCGGCTCAACCGCTGGAACAGGCGCTGCGCATCCAGGCCCAGCATCCCCGCCACCTTGCCGGCGATTTCCCGGTGGCCCAAGGCCGTGACCGCCGGCTGGCGCGCATCCATGGCATAGGTGCCGCCCGCCACGGCAAGGCCCTCGACCGCTGGCAGCCAGTAGCCATTGCCGCCAATGACGACCCGGGCGTCCAGGTTTTCTCCGGCGTCGAAATAGCTGACCTGGCCGGCGATATCTTCCATCGACGCCACCCGCATCGCACCGTCCAGGTAGGGCGTGGACGCCAGCAGCTTGCGCGCCTGCGAGGCGTTGGCCAGCACCATGACGGGCGCGCGCCCGATTTCCATGCCCATGCGGTCCATCGCGCGCCAGGCGCCGCAGTCGTCGCGCTCGATGCGATCGACGCGCCGGGCCGCACATGTGATCCGCTCATCGTCGAGCAATGCCTCGATCAGCGGCTCGGGCCGCACCAGTTGCCCATCGGCGAAAAACACGCCGCCCGCCGCGACGGAAACCCCCGCCATGGAGCACGCCTCGTCGCGCCGCACCCATCTGGCCCAGTCCGGTGGAAACGCCAGGAACGCCAGCGTGTCCAGCCTGTCGCGCTCATCGTCGTCCGACAAGGCCAGTTCCAGCGTGCCGCAGCGCACCGGCCTGGCGGGCCCGGTAAATTCGGCCCAGCGCCGCATCGCGCTGGCCACCCCCGCGCGCGTCAGGCGCGCCCGCGCATTGTCGTCCCGGGAGATCAAGGGCGTAAGCGCGGCGGCCAAGTGCCCGCGCTGGCTGGCGCCGCGCCCCTGGTCGAACACGGGGTCGGCGACCAGCACGTCGTGTCCGCGCAGCCCCAGGCAATGGGCCACGCCGGCGCCGGCGATCCCTCCCCCCACGACCAGAACCGGCTCCTGCGTATTGCCGGCGGAGCAGCGCCGTCCCAGCGAGGGCCGAAGTTCGGCCACCATCATTTCGCGCTTGCTCCCGAAACCCGGCGCCTTGTCCACCAGGAAACCGGCGTCGGCCAGCTCCTTGCGCACCCGCGAAGCGCAACACCAGCTTGCCGCGGTGGCGCCCTGGTTCGCCAGGCGAACCAATTGCCCGAACAATTCCGGCGTCCACATTTCCGGGTTTTTCGCGGGCGAGAAACCGTCCAGGAAATACGCGTCGACCCCGGCGTCGATTTGCCGGGCCAGCTTCCTGACGGGACCGAATGCCAGGGTCAGCGTCAACGCCCCGGCGTCGAACTCCAGCCTATGCAGGCCCGGCAGCAGCGGCGGCCACTGGGCGGCCAGCGCCCGGCCCCGGGTAGCCAGTTCGAGCGGCAGGCCTGGCAAAAGAATTTCCGCCAGGTCGTCGCGGGAAAACGGATGCGCCTCGAACGACACCACATGCAGGCGCGCGCAACGGTGGGGATCGGTGCGCCATGCCTGCCACAGGGCCAGGAAATTGCGGCCCAGCCCGAACCCCGTTTCGCATACGGTGAAACGGCTGCGGCCACGCCAGCGGCTCGGCAGCCGGTTGCCGCGCAGAAAGACGTGTTCGGCCTGGCCGAACGCCCCCGACCCGGTGTGATAGACATCATCGTAGACAGGACTTCTGGGCGTCCCCCGGGCATCGAATTCGACGCGGGCGGGCGCCAGGGGCTGATAGGGATTCGTCATCGTTCACCAGGGTACACGAATGGGCGCAAGACACAGGGCGGACGGGCGCGCGCCATGCCATCATCATCGAAAAAACAACAACTTGGCCGCCGCCGCGGCACAGGACGCAATTATGGCACCCGCCGTCCGGGACGCGACGCGCAATGTTGCGTACACTATCGTTACATGCAACGAACCGACTCTACCTGTATGCCCTCTTCCCGACTTCCACTCAGCGACTGCCTCGACGCCGCCGTTACCGCGACACACGCCGCGGCCGCCATTCTGCAATCGCACTTCCATCACCGGGACGATCTGGTCATCGATAAAAAAGCCCGCAACGACCTGGTGTCGCAGGCCGATCGCGAAGCCGAAGCCGCCATCATCGAACTGCTGCGGGAACGCACGCCCGATTTCGGCATCGTCGCCGAGGAAACGGGCGGACAGACCGCGGGTCACGCCACTTGGTACATAGACCCGCTGGACGGCACGACCAATTTCCTGCACGGAATTCCCCAATACGCCGTGTCCATAGCGCTGATCGCCCACGCCGGGACCATAGTCTGTTCCGACGAACCCCTGGTCCGCGACACGCCCGTCATAGGCGTGATCTACGACCCCAACCGCGAAGAACTGTTCACGGCGCTGCATAACGTCGGGGCGTGGCTCAACGAGCACCGCATCACATGCTCGCCCACGGAAAGCCTTAGCGAATCAGTGCTGGCCACGGGGTTTCCGTTTCGCGACTTTTCATTCTCGTCGCAATACATGCCCACTTTGCACCAGGCCATCAGTTCGACCCGCGGCATACGGCGCATGGGCGCGGCGGCGCTGGATCTGGCCTGGACCGCTTGCGGCCGCTACGACGGCTACTGGGAAATGGGCCTGGCCCCGTGGGATGTCGCCGCGGGCACGGTCATCGTGCGCGAGGCGGGCGGCGTGGTCGAAGACATGCATCATGCCGACCCCTGGCCGATCAAAGGCTACGTGTACGCCGGGAACCGGCATATCGCCCCGGCGCTCGACGCATTGATCCAGCCGCACCTGAACAACCGCTGACCGAATCCCCCTGCCCGCGCGCCGCGGCGGCTATGCCCGGTCCTGCGCCGCGGCGGCTTCGTCGCGCAGCACGCGGCGCAGTATCTTTCCCACGTTGCTTTTGGGCAGGGCGTCCCGAAACTCGCAGGCATGGGGACGCTTGTACGCCGTCAGGCGCTGGGCGCACCACGCCAGCAGCGCCGATTCCGTCAGGGCGGGGTCTTTCCTGACCACGAACAGCTTCAGCGCCTCGCCCGTGCGCGAATCGGGCACGCCCACCACCACGCATTCCAGCACTCCGGGGTGCGAGGCCACGACATCCTCGACCTCGGCGGGGTATACGTTGAACCCCGACACCAGCACCAGGTCTTTCTTGCGGTCGACCAGCCGCACGCGTCCCTGGCTGTTCATGATGCCTATGTCGCCGGTGCGAAAGAAGCCGTCGGCGGTGAACGCCTTCGCCGTCTCGTCGGGCCGGTTCCAGTACCCCTTCATCACCTGCGGACCGCGTATGGACAATTCCCCCGGTGAGCCATACGGCTGCGGCACGCCCTGGTCATCGAGCATCACGACCTCGGTGGACGGGACCGGCAGCCCGATATCCCCGGAATAGGCCTGGGAATTGGTTTCATTCACGCAAACCAGGGGGGACGTTTCCGACAGGCCATAGCCTTCGATCAAGGGCCGGCCCGTAATGCGCTGCCAATTCTCCGCAACGGCCTTCTGCACGGCCGCCCCGCCGCCGAAACACAGGCGCAGGCCGGAAAAATCCAGCCGCGCGAACTCGGGGAAATTGGCCAGCCCGTTGAACAAGGTATTGACCGCCGGAAAAATATGCACGGGATCGCGGCGCCAGGCCCGGACCAGGTCGCGCAGGTTGCGGGGATCGGTGATCAGCACGCTGCGCATGCCCATGTGCAGGGCGAACAGGCCGCACACCATCAGCGCGAAGACATGGTACAGCGGCAAGGCGGCCATGATGACCATGGGCTCGCCGCGCAGCACCGGACGCGCGATGGCCTGGACCTGGAGGATATTGGCCACCAGATTGCGATGCGTCAGCATGGCGCCCTTGGGCACGCCCGTGGTGCCTCCGGTGTACTGAAGCATCGCCACATCGTCCATGTCGACCCGCACGGGCTGGCGCTGGCGCCGCCTGCCGTCGGCCAGCACGTCGCGCAAGCGGCGCGCGTCGGGCAGGTGGCAGGCCGGTATCTTCTTCAGGACGTGGCGCAGCGCGAAATTCACCATCCAGCCCTTGGCGCCCAGCAGGTCGCCGGCCGACACCAGCACGACGTGCTTGAGCGGCGCGCGCTCGAGCACCTTGGCCGCCGTGTCCGCGAAGTTCTCCAGCACGAACAGGGCGCTGGCGTCGCAGTCGTTCAGCAGGTGCGCCAGCTCGCGCTCGGTGTACAACGGATTGCCGCCCACCACCACCATGCCGGCGCGCAATGCGCCCAGCAAAATGACCAGGTACGCCATGACATTGGGCATCATCAGCACGATGCGGCTGCCCGCGGGCAGGCCCGTATGCTGAAGCCAGGCGGCCACCGCGTCGGCATGGCGATCGAGCTGGGCGTAGCTGAGGCGACGGCCCATGGACACCAGCGCCGGGCGCTGCGCGTGCTTGCGGCACGCCTGGTCCAGCAGATCGGCCAGGGACTGATAGCCGTCGGTGCTGATCTCGGGCGGCACGCCATCGGGATAACTTGAGAGCCAAGGCTTTTGCATCGTCCAAACCCCTGTATTATTCCTATATATTCACTGTGCTCGATGATACGCTTTCACCGGCGCGCAGTCCGGCTCACGGATATTATTACAGGATCGGCGATCATGAATTTAGTTGAACCCATCGCAAGCTGGCAGGCCGACATTGCCGCCATTCGACGAGACATCCATGCCCACCCCGAACTGGCCTACCAGGAACGCCGCACCGCCGACGTCATTGCCGAGCAACTGCAGGCCTGGGGCATCGAGACGCATCGCGGGCTGGGCGTCACCGGCGTCGTGGGGATTGTGCGCGGCAAGTCCGACAACGGCCGCGCCGTCGGCCTGCGCGCCGATATCGACGCCCTGCCCATGCAGGAACTCAACACCTTCGAGCACGCCAGCCGGCACGAAGGGAAAATGCACGCCTGCGGCCACGACGGGCATACCGCCATGCTGCTGGGCGCGGGGCGCTACCTGGCCGAACACCGCGATTTCGACGGCACCGTCTACCTGATCTTCCAGCCCGCGGAAGAAGGGTTCAGCGGCGCCAAGAAGATGATCGACGACGGCCTGTTCACGCTGTTTCCCATGGACGCGGTATTCGGCATGCACAACTGGCCGGGCATGCCGGTGGGTACCTTCGGCGTGCTGCCGGGGCCCATGATGGGTTCGAGCAACACGTTCGAAATCACGATCGAAGGCAAGGGCGCGCACGCGGCCATGCCCAATCTGGGGGCCGATCCCGTCATGGCGGCGGTCCAGCTGGCGCAGGCCTTCCAGACCATTGTCACGCGCAATCTGCCGCCCATCGAGCCGGCCGTCATCAGCATCACGCAAATCCACGCGGGCTCGGCCGACAACGTCATCCCCAACAGCGCGGAAATACGCGGAACGGTGCGCACGTTCTCGGACGAGATCCTGGACCTGATCGAGTCGCGCATGGGCGAAATCACGCAACTGACCTGCCAGGCCCTGGGCTGCAAGGCCGATTTCGCCTTCCACCGCAAATACCCGCCCACGGTCAATCACCCCCGCGAAACCGCCTTCTGCGCCGATGTGCTCAAGGATATCGTCGGCGTCGAACACGTCGACCAGACGGTAAGGCCGTCCATGGGGTCCGAGGACTTCGCCTTCATGCTCAAGGCCAAGCCGGGGTGCTACGTATGGATAGGCAATGGTCAGGGCGACCATCGCGACGCAGGCCACGGCCTGGGCCCGTGCATGCTGCACAACGGCAGCTACGATTTCAACGACGATTTGCTTCCTCTGGGCGCCACCTACTGGGTGCGGCTGGCGCAGCGCTGGCTGGCCGGCGGCGCGACATGACGCGGTAGCGGCTCTTCACCGGGCCGCAAAATCGGGGAATGTGGTTTGCCGTTAAAATGGCAGGCCTTTCGACATTTCGCACCGGGCTGCTCGCCGCCATGGCGCGAAGACCGCTTTATTTGCACCGCCTGGCTCGCGGGCGCAACCGTTCCCCGGAGATATTGCCGTGACTTCTGCCCAACACTCAGCCGTTCTCCCCCCGCCCGAAAAGCATGCGGTCCTGCGCGTCATGCCCCAGCCGTCCGACGCCAACATACACGGCGACGTCTTTGGCGGCTGGATCATGTCGCAAGTCGACATTGCGGGGTCGGTGCCCGCGGCCCGCAGAGCGGCCGGGCGCGTGGCCACGGTCTCCGTCAACGCGTTCACCTTCAAACAACCAGTCTTCGTCGGCGATCTTCTTAGCTTCTACGCCGAAATCGTCAAGGTTGGACGCACGTCAATCACCGTGTTCGTCGAGGTCTATGCCGAGCGCCAGCGCCTTGAAATCGAAGTCGTCAAGGTCACCGAGGCCACGCTGACCTACGTGGCCACCGACGATCAGCGCCGGAGCCGTCCGCTGCCGCCCATGTAACCAGGCATCCCCCATGCAGAAAAACCACGCCAAGCCTGAAGGCGCTTCCATCGTCATCCCGCGGCGACTGGACCCGGAAGACGCCCAACTGGCCCTGCAAGAGCTGCAAGCCATTTTGCAGCGCCAGGAAGTGGTGGACGCCATCGCCTCGCGCCAGGGCGACGACGAAGAGCGTTCCCGCCCTCTCGAAGACACACTGCACCAGCAGCACGAAACCGAAATCCGGACCATCGTCAACGGGCTGCATCCATCCGATATCGCGTTCATCCTGGAATCCTTGCCGGTGGCCGAGCGGCAGGCCGTATGGCAGCTGGTCGACCCGGAACACGACGCCGATGTCCTGCTTGAAATCGACGACTGGGCGCGGGAATCGCTGATCGAATCGATGGATCATCAGGATCTGGTCGCGGCGACCGGCACGATGGATGCCGATGAAATCGCCGACCTGATGGCCGATCTTCCCGCCGATGTGGTCGCCGAAGTACAGCGCGGCCTGACCGACGAGGAACGGGCCCAATTGATCGAGGCCATGGGCTACCCCGAAGACACCGTGGGCGCCATCATGGACTTCGACATGGTCCGGGTGCGCGAAGACGTCTCGCTCGAAGTGGTGCTGCGCTATCTCAGGCGCCTGCACGAACTGCCCGACCATACCGACCAGATCTTCGTGGTCGATCGCCAGGACAGGCTGCAAGGCACCCTGTACCTGTCGACGCTGCTGGTCAGCGAACCCGACGTGCATGTGTCGGAAGTGATGAACCCCGACTACCTGACGTTGAACCCGCTGGATTCCGACGCCGACGCGGCCGGCGCGTTCGAGCGCTACGACCTGGTCTCGGCGCCGGTCACCGACGACCAGGGCCGGCTGATCGGCCGGGTCACCATCGCGGAAGTGGTCGACGTCATCCAGGAAGATTCGCAAGAACAGGCCCTGTCGCGCGCCGGCCTGCAGGAAGAAGATATCTTCGCGCCCGTGTTCGACGCGCTGAAGAACCGCGCCCCGTGGCTGCTGATCAACCTGTGCACCGCGTCGACCGCATCGTTCGTGGCGTCGCGCTTCGAAAATACCGTCAGCCACATCGTCATTCTTGCATTCCTGATGTCCATCGTCGCGGGGATAGGCGGGAATTCGGGCAACCAGACCATGACCATCATCATACGGGCGCTGGCCATGGGGCGCGTCAACGCGGCCAACGCCTGGCGGCTGGTCAAAAGGGAACTGGTCGTGACGCTGCTGGTGGGGGCCTGTGGCAGCATCGTCACAGGCGCCTTCGCCTGGGCCATTTCAGGCTCGGCGGCCGTGGCGGCGGTGATGATGGCCGCGATGATAGGCAATATGCTGATCGGCGCCACGCTGGGCGTGGTCATCCCCATTCTGCGCGACCGGTTCGGCAAGGACCCGGCCATGGGGTCTTCCGTGCTGCTGACCTTCGCGACCGATTCGCTGGGCTTCTTTATTTTCCTGGGGCTGGCCACGCTGTTCCTGCTGTAGCGTCCCGCCAGCCCGGACAACGAACCGGGACGCCGGCCCGAAGCGCCCCGGGGTTACCGGCGGCAAGGCCGGATCAGGCCAGCTTCCCGTGGCAGTGCTTGTACTTCTTGCCGCTGCCGCATGGGCAGGGTTCGTTGCGCCCCACCTTGGGCATGGCCATGCCGCTGCCGCCATGGCCGCTGAGGATTTCATCCAGACCGGGGTCCTGCCCGCTTAACGCCGCATCGTAATCGGAATGATGATACGTGACGTTATCCAGGTGCGCGGGCTCGACCTCGGCCGCCTCTTCGGCGGACTGCACCTTGACCGTAAGCAATATCTTGACGGCTTCGTTGCGGATGCGGTCGAGCATGCTGGCGAACAGCTCGAACGCCTCGCGCTTGTATTCCTGCTTGGGGTCCACCTGGGCGTACCCGCGCAAATGAATGCCCTGGCGCAAGTGATCCAGCGATGACAGGTGGCCGCGCCAATGGGTGTCTATCGCCTGGAGCAGCATGGAACGCTCGAACGGAGCCCAGTTCTCGCGCCCCACCAGCTCGACTTTTTCCTCGTAGATGCGGCGCGCCTCGGCCAGGACGCGATCCAGCAGATCGTCGTCGGTCAGGTTGGGTTCTTTGTCCAGCATGTCGACCAGGGGCAGGGATATCTGCAGATCCGCCTCCAGGGACGTTTGCAGGCCCGGCACATCCCACTGCTCTTCCATGGATTCTTCCGGGATGTAGGAGCGGAAGCGTTCCTGCACCGAGGCATCGCGCAAGTTGCCGATGACGTCGGACACGTCTTCCGATTCAAGCACTTCGTCGCGCTGCGCATACAGCACCTTGCGCTGGTCGTTCGAGACGTCGTCGTATTCCAGCAATTGCTTGCGGATGTCGAAGTTGCGGCTTTCGACCTTGCGCTGCGCCGACTCGATCGACCTGGACACCATGCGCGCCTCGATGGGCTCGCCTTCGGGCAGGCGCAGGCGCTCCATGATGGAACGGACCCGGTCCCCGGCGAAGATGCGCATCAGCGAATCTTCCAGCGACAGGTAAAAGCGCGAAGACCCCGGGTCGCCCTGGCGCCCCGCCCGGCCGCGCAGCTGATTGTCGATGCGCCGCGATTCGTGGCGTTCGGTGCCGATGATGCGCAGGCCCCCGGCCTGCTTGACCTGCTGATTCAGCGGCGTCCATGCCTGCTTGATCGCCGCGATCCGGGCCTCTTTTTCCTGATCCGTCAGGGACGCGTCCGAGCGGATCTCGTCGAGCTGGTTCTCGATGCGTCCGCCCAGCACGATATCGGTGCCGCGCCCGGCCATGTTGGTGGCGATGGTGATCTGTCCCGGCTTGCCGGCGTCGGCGACGATCTCGGCTTCGCGCGCGTGCTGCTTGGCGTTGAGGACTTCGTGCGGCAGCTTGGCCTTGACCAGCAGGGCCGCCAGCCGTTCGGAATTTTCAATGCTGGTGGTGCCCACCAGCACGGGTTGGCCGCGTTCGTGGCAGTCTTTGATGTCGGCCAGGATGGCGTTGTATTTTTCGTCGTCCGTCTTGAAAACCTGGTCGTTCTGGTCATCGCGAATCATGGGGCGATTCGTGGGGATGATCATGGTCTCGAGCCCGTAGATTTCCTGGAACTCGTAGGCTTCGGTGTCGGCCGTCCCGGTCATGCCCGACAGCTTGTCGTACATGCGGAAATAATTCTGGAACGTGATCGAGGCCAGGGTCTGGTTCTCGTTCTGGATCTTGACGCCTTCCTTGGCCTCGACGGCCTGGTGCAGGCCGTCGGACCAGCGCCGCCCCGCCATCAGGCGGCCGGTGAATTCGTCGACGATGACCACTTCGCCGTCCTGCACCACATATTGCTGGTCCAGGAAAAACAGATTGTGCGCGCGCAGCGCCACCATAAGATGGTGCATCAGCGTGATATTGCGCGCGTCGTACAGGGATTCGCCTTCGGGCAACAGGCCAAGCCGGGTCAATATCTGCTCGGAATTGACGTGGCCGGCCTCGGACAGATACACCTGCTGGCCTTTTTCGTCCACCCAGAAATCGCCCTCGGGCTCGGGTTCCTGCGGCTTGGGTTCGGACGCCATGCGCTTGAGCATGGGGGGCACGGCATTCATGCGCACGTACAGTTCGGTATTGTCGTCGGCCTGCCCGGAGATGATCAGCGGCGTGCGCGCCTCGTCGATCAGGATGGAATCGACCTCGTCGACGATGGCATAGGCAAGCTCGCGCTGGCGCTTGTCCTGCGCCCGGTATTCCATGTTGTCGCGCAGATAGTCGAAGCCGTATTCGTTATTCGTGCCGTAGGTGATGTCGGCGGCATACGCGGCTATTTTCTCGTCGTTTTCCTGCTGCGGCACCACCACGCCCACCGTCATGCCCAGGAAATTGTACAGCCGGGCCATCCACTCGGCATCGCGCCTGGCCAGATAGTCGTTGACGGTCACCACATGCACGCCGCGCCCGGCAAGCGCGTTCAGATACACCGCCAGCGTGGCCATCAGGGTTTTGCCTTCGCCCGTGCGCATTTCGGCGATCTTGCCGTTGTGCAGGGCCATCGCACCCAGCAACTGCACGTCGAAATGACGCATCCCGAATACCCGCTTGCTGGCTTCGCGCACCACGGCAAAGGCCTCCGGCAGCATGGAATCCAGGGATTTCCCGTCTTTATGGCGCTGCCGGAATTCGTCCGTCTTGGCGGCCAGTTGCGCATCGTCGAGTTTTTCGATTGCGGGTTCGAGCGCGTTGACTTTCGCCACTTGCTGGCGATATTGCTTCAATAAGCGGTCGTTGCGACTACCAATCAGCTTCTTTAACAGAGATACCATCTTGTCGTGTCGATACGGGTTTGCCGGCTCAGGCCGCCAAACCCCATCCATGTCATTGGGTTAGCGAAAAACGCGAAGGGAAACGAGACAGTTTAACGCACCTTTGAAACAATAGCGTCATCCCCGGTACGAGGCGGTTTCGGCCAGCATCCGGCGCACGGCGGACTTGCGCAGAAACAGGGTCGGGTCCAGGGGATGGCCCGCCATGCGCACCTCGAAATGCAGATGCGGGCCGGTTGCGCGCCCCGTCGCGCCGACCAGCGCTATGGTTTGCCCTTTGCCGACCAGTTGCCCCACTTTCACCTTGATCCGCGACGCATGGGCGTAGAGCGTGGACAGGCCGTTGCCATGATCGATTTCCACCACGTTGCCGTAGCCGCGTTCGCGGCCGGCCTTGACCACGATGCCGCCGGAGGCGGCTTTCACGGGGGTGCCCTTGGGGGCGGCCAGATCGATGCCGTCGTGCATCGCATAGCGCCCGGTCACCGGGTTGCGGCGCCAGCCGAATGCCGAGCTAAGATACGTGTAGTGCACGGGCACCAGCGTGGGCAGCCGCGCCTGCGCCCCGGCCCGCTGGGTCAGCACCAGATCCAGCATGGTGAACCTGTCTCCCTGGTTGGCCATGTTCCGTTCCAGGGCGTCCAGGCGCGCGCCCAGTGCCCGGGCGCTGTCGTGCCCGCCGCCGGATTCGGCCGCGCTGGCCGAGGCCTGCCTGAAACTGGCATGGATTTCAGGGTCGGTATACGAGATATCCGCGGCTTTCGCCACGCGATCGCCCAATTGGCCAAGCGCGACCAGCCTGGCCTGCAGTTGGCCGACCCGATCGGCCAGCAGCTTCATGTTCGTGCGCATATAGATCGCATCGCGCGATATCTGCTTGTCAACGGCCCGCCCTTGCGCCACACTTGACGCCAGGGCGTCGGTGGCGCGCCGCGATTGCATCCAGGCCCCGGCCGCCGCCGATGCGGCCATCGCCGCCACGACCAGCCCCGCCAGGGACACAACCCTGATCCGCCCCTGGAACCAGGCCGGTAAAACCAGTTTCGACATCACTTTCACTCACACATCCTTATTTCACGATTCGTTTCATGCGCCGTCCCCCTGCCCGATCCGCCGCCAAAGTCCCGTCGTCCACCGCCGGGCGCACCGCGTTCGACTGGCTGGGCCAGGACGGCCAGGGAGCAACGGTTCTATCCACGGCGGGCATGCTGCTGTCGGCCGAACAGGCAGTGCGAAAAACACTGCCGCCCGCACTGGCCGGGGCATGCAAGGTGGCACGAATAGACAGACAGCAAATCACGCTGGCGGTTCCAAGCGCCGCCCATGCCGCCAAGCTTCGGCAACTGGCTCCGACCGTCATCCGGGCCCTGGCCGACAGTGGACGCAACCTTAACGAAGTTGTCGTCCGGGTTCAAGCCGGAATGTTACAAAGCCAGACAAAAACGGCACACGCCAAGGACGTGGTGCCGCTCGACGACGGCGCGCTGCGCGCGTTCCAGGAATTGCACGAAAAGATAGCGCCGGGCCCTTTGGCCGACGCCATACGGCGGCTGCTGGCGCATCATCGCAAAACGTGACGGGGGAATTCAATGCCGGGCCGCCGGATCGGGCGCGGCACGCCTAGCGGCCGGCAATGCGCCGGGCGCCGGCGGACATCAGGCAAATTTCCATTCGTTGACAAAGGCCTTGGGCGCGGTCGCGGCCGATTCGTACGTGACCAGTTCCCAGGCGTCTTGCTGGGCCAGCAGGGCGCGGGCCAGCTGGTTGTTCAGGCCGTGCCCCGACTTGCACGCGACGTAGCGCGCCACCAGGGGCTTGCCGATAAGATACAGGTCGCCGATGGCATCCAGGATCTTGTGCTTGACGAATTCGTCGTCGTAGCGCAGGCCGTCGGCGTTCAGGACGCGGTATTCGTCCAGGACGATGGCGTTGTCCAGGCTGCCGCCGCGAGCCAGGCCGGCGGCCCGCAAGGCCTCGACTTCGCTGGCGAAACCGAACGTGCGCGCCCGCGCGACGGTCTTGACGTACGAATCGCGGGCGAAGTCGACTTCGGCGAAACTGGCCGTGGAATCGATCGCCGGATGCTGGAAGTCGATGGAAAACGACAGCGCAAACCCATCGTAGGGCTCCAGGCGCGCCCATTTCAGGTCGTCGCCCTCGCCCTCGCGCACTTCGACCTGCTTGAGGACGCGCAAAAACCGCTTGGGCGCCGCCTGCTCTTCAAGACCCGCGGAACGCAGCAGGTACACGAACGTGCCGGCGCTGCCATCCATGATGGGCACTTCCTCGGCGGTCAGGTCGACGTGCAGGTTGTCTATGCCCAGCCCGGACAGGGCGGACATCAGGTGTTCCACCGTGGAAACACGGACATTGCCGTTTTGCAGCACCGATGCCATGCGCGTGCCGCCCACCTTGTCCGCCTGCGCGGGCAGGTCGACGACTTCCGGAAGATCGACGCGATGAAACACGATGCCGGTGTCGGGGGCGGCCGGACGCAGGGTCAGTTCGACCCGGCTGCCCGAATGCAGGCCCACGCCTTTGGTGCTGATGACTCGCTGGATGGTACGCTGACGTAGCATGTTCAAAGAATTCTAGGAAAACCCGGGCACGACCAGCGCCACGAGAAAACAACGATAGGGGTAATTCCGTATTGTAACCGATTTGGGGGGATCGTCCGACTTTTTTGTTACAAAAGACTCAGGGCGGACGACCCGGCCGCGCCGATGCGCGCGCCGGGCCGGCGCGCAGTCTCCGGGGAAAGAGGCTGCGCGCGCGCCAGGAAGCAAGCTCCTCTGGCAACCGTCCTGGTCGACGTGAGGAAGTCGGTCGTTCCGGTTGCGGCCAATCAATGGCCGCCCCGTTTTGCGGCCATCCAACGGCCGCCCCGTTTTCAGTCCGCCTGTTTACGCAGGAACGCGGGGATGTCGAAATGATCCATTCCCGCCGTTTCCAGCGCCCTGACCTGGGCCGATGCATTGCCGCCGCGCGGTTTGCGGATAACGGCCGGAACGGCCGAATTCGAATTCGCAAAATCGTGATCGGCCAGCATCGGGAAATCGTCGGTGCCGGTGCGCACGGCTTCGGCGCGGCTGGAAACCAGTTGCGGACGCGTGCCGGCGTCGGCATTGCCCAGGCCGGTGGCCACCACCGTCACGCGCAGGTTCTCACCCATGGACTCGTCGTAGGCGGTGCCGAAGATCACCGTCGCGTCGTCGGCCGCGTAACTGCGGATCGTGTCCATGATCTCGCGCGTTTCGCGCATTTTCAGGCTGCTGCTGGCGGTGATGTTGACCAGCATGCCGCGAGCGCCGTGCAGATCCACCCCTTCGAGCAATGGGCAGGCAATCGCGCGTTCGGCGGCCACACGGGCCCGGTCGGCGCCGGCCGCGATGGACGTGCCCATCATGGCCTGTCCCTGCTCGCCCATGATGGTTTTCACATCTTCGAAGTCGACGTTCACATTGCCTTTGACATTGATGATTTCAGCGATCCCGGCGCACGCGTTGCGCAGCACGTCGTCGGCCGACTTGAAGCAGTCCTCCTGTGTGGCGTCGTCGTCCATCAGGTCGTACAGGTTTTCATTGAGCACGACGATCAGGGAATGCACGTGGCGGGACAGCTCCGTAATCCCGTCCTCGGCCATTTTCATGCGCCGGGTGCCTTCGAAGCCGAAGGGCTTGGTGACCACGCCCACGGTCAGAATCCCCAGTTCCTTGGCCACCTCGGCCACGACGGGGCCCGCCCCCGTGCCGGTGCCGCCACCCATTCCCGCGGTGATGAAGACCATGTTCGCACCGGTCAGCGCGGCGCGAATTTCCTCGCGCGCCGTTTCCGCCGAAGCGCGCCCCTGCTCGGGTTTGGCGCCCGCGCCAAGCCCCGTGCGGCCCAGCCGGATCTGCACGGGCGATTCGGTCGCCGTCAGCGCCTGGGCATCGGTATTGGCGCAAATGAAATCCACGCCGCTCACGCCCGAGCGGATCATATGGGCAACCGCGTTGCCCCCGGCTCCGCCAACGCCCACGACCTTGATGACCGTGCCGTTCGTGCCGCTGTCTAGCATTTCGAAATTCATCATGATTGACTCCCTCACTAAACCTAATAAAACAATTGATAAAAGTTCCCCAGTACTGCATTCGGCAGCCGTTTCAAAAGAGGAGCCAGCCTGTCTGGCTGAAAATCGGCTCGCGCCACATTTGAAACATCTGCCCCGGACACGCCATGACCAGCGCCTGCCCGCAAGGCCTTCAAGGCCTTAATTCATGAACCACTCCTTCATGCGCGCCAACAAGGTCTTGACGCTGCCTTTCTGCTGCGCCACCTTGCGCCCGCGCGCGCGCTGCAGCCGCGCCTCGGACAACAGACCGATCGCCGTCGAGAATCTTGGATTGCGCATGACGTCGGCCAGGCTGCCCTGGTAGTTGGGCACCCCCACCCGCACGGGCTTGAGAAAAACGTCTTCGGCCAGCTCGACGATGCCCGGCATCAGCGCCGTGCCGCCCGTCAGGACCACGCCCGAGGCCAGCAGGTCTTCGTAGCCCGACTCGCGCACGATCTGCTGCACGAAGGTGAAAAGCTCTTCGACGCGCGGTTCGATCACGGCCCCCAGCGCCTGGCGCTTGACCTGGCGATTGGGGCGATCCCCCAGGCCGGGCACTTCGATCTGCTCGTCCACATTGGCCAGCACCTGCTTGGCAATGCCGAAACGAAGCTTGATCTCCTCGGCGTCGGGCGTCGGCGTGCGCAGCATGGCCGCGATATCGCTGGTGATCTGGTCTCCGGCAATCGGCACCACGGCCGTATGGCGTATGGCCCCGCCCGTATAGATGGCGATGTCGGTGGTTCCCCCGCCTATGTCGACCAGCACCACCCCCAGTTCCTTTTCGTCGGACGTCAGGCAGGCCATGCTCGACGCCAGGGGCTGCAGGATCAGGTCCTGGACTTCCAGGCCGCAGCGGCGCACGCACTTGACGATGTTCTGCGCGGCGCTGACGGCGCCCGTCACGATGTGCACCCGCACTTCCAGGCGCAGCCCGCTCATGCCTATGGGTTCGCGGATGTCCTCCTGGGAATCCACGATGAACTCTTGCGTGAGCACGTGCAGCACCTGCTGGTCGGTGGGAATGTTGACGGCCTTGGCGGTTTCGATCACCCGTGCGACGTCGGTCGACGTGACCTCCTTGTCCTTGACCGCGACCATGCCGCTGGAATTGAAGCTGGTGATGTGGCTTCCGGCGATGCCGGTATACACCTCGCGGATTTTGCAATCGGCCATCAATTCGGCTTCTTCCAGCGCGCGCTGTATCGAATTGACGGTGGATTCGATATTGACCACGACGCCTTTGCGCATCCCCTGGGAATCATGCTGGCCCAGTCCAAGCACTTCGAAGCGTCCTTCGGGCAATATTTCAGCCACCACCGCCACCACTTTGCTGGTGCCGATGTCTAGTGCAACGATCAGATCCTTGATGTCACGGGTCATAGTCTTTCTATTTAGTAGTGGAAGTGGATGAAACAGGCGCCAACGTAATGGCGAATCCATTGGCGTAACGTAAATCGGCGGTGCTTATGCGGCGCCCTCCCAGCCGCGCCAGCAGTTTCGGCCAGGCATTGACGAAGCGCTCGATGCGCGCCGCGAACGGCAGCGCGCCGGAGCGCCCGTGCGGATCGACGGCATCGGCCGCCGGGTCGCGCCCAAGGTTCAGACGCAGCCCGTCGGACAGAACCACGGTCCAGGCATACCTGGGACTGAGCGTGATCTGGCTGACGCGCACATGCAGCGGCGCGAACCAGCGCATCAGTTCCGCGTAGCGCTGCACCACAAGCTGTTCGGAACTGTCGGGCCCGTTGAGCTGCGGCAAATGCGCGTTGTCGGGCAGTTCGCCCCGGTTCGCGCTGAACGCCTCGCCCCAGGTGTTGATCATCTGGTTCTCGTTCCACAGGGCCAGCGCCTGCTGTTCCTCGAGCTGGACCAGCAAGGTATCGGGCCATACGCGCTGTACCCGGGCGTGCCTGACCCAGGGCACAGTCTCGAACAGGCGTCGCGTATCGTCCAGGTTGATCGAGAAAAAATTCCCGACCACGCGCCCGGCGATGGTCGCCTGCACGCTCGCCGCCGACACATAATGCAGCGTGCCGCCGTGCATGGGCTCGATACGGATCTGCGAAATCGAGAAATACGGCCGCTGGGCGACCCAGACCACGACGCCCGCGAACAACGCCAGCACGGCGGCCAGGGCCAGCGCGTTCGCGATGAAATTCGTCAGGCGGGCGTCGTTGAACACGGTTAGTTCGCTCCTGTACCGGCGGCCGCCGGCGCATTGACCTTGCAGCTGGCCTGGGCCAGGATGGCCACGCACAATTCGGCGTAGCTCATGCCGGCGGCCTTCGCCCCTATGGGCACCAGGGAATGACTGGTCATGCCGGGCGACGTGTTCAGTTCCAGCAGCCACGGCCGGCCCTGTTCATCCAGCATGAAATCGACGCGCCCCCAGCCTTCGCAGCCCAATGCCACGTACGCCTGGCGCGCAATGCGCATGATCTCGCGGGTCAGGTCCTCGTCCAGGTCGGCCGGACAGATGTATTGCGTGTCGTTCGATACGTACTTGTGCTCGAAATCGTAATTCCCGTCAGGGGCGACGATTTCGATGACGGGCAGCACGCGCGTCTGGCTGCCCTTGCCCAGCAGCGGCACCGTCAGCTCGCGCCCGGTGATGAAACGCTCGGCCAGCACGTCGGCGTCGTACCGCGCCGCAAGCTGCCACGCCGCTTTCAGGGCGGCCTGCTCGGAAACCTTGGTCACCCCGAGAGTCGATCCCTCGTGGGGCGGCTTGATGACCAGCGGCAGGCCCAGCTGCGCGATCGCGACGGCCAGGTCGGACTCGGCGGCCAGCACGGCGAAGCCCGGCGTGGGCAAGCCCTGCTGCACCCATATTTTCTTGGTCATGATCTTGTCCATGGCCAGACTCGACGCCAGGGGCCCGCTGCCGGTATAGGGCAGCCCCATCAGTTCCAGGGCGCCTTGCAGGGTCCCGTCCTCGCCGTGCCGCCCGTGCAGCGCGATGAACACCCGCTCGAAACCGGCCTGGATCAGTTCGGTCAGCGTGCGCGTGCCGGTATCGAACAGGTGGGCGTCGACGCCCGCTTCGATCAGAGCCGCATGCACGCCGCGCCCCGACATCAGCGACACTTCGCGCTCGGCGGAATCGCCGCCATACAGGACACCCACCCGGCCGAAATTCTTGCTCATGCCAACTCTCCAATACGCGCGGGGACCCGGCTGATGGACCCGGCGCCCATGACGATCACGACATCGCCGGCGCGCACGAAATCCAGGATGGCCTCGGGCAGGACCCCGACGTCTTCGACGAACAAGGGCTCGACCTTCCCCGCGACCCGTATCGCCCGCGTCAAGGCCCGCCCATCGGCGGCCAGCAAGGGCGCTTCGCCCGCCGGATAGACTTCGGTCAGCAGCACGGCATCGGCCTCGCTGAGAACCTGGACGAAATCCTCGAAACAATCGCGCGTGCGGGTATAGCGATGGGGCTGGAAGGCCAGCACGATGCGGCGATCGGGCCAGGCGCCGCGCGCGGCGGCCAGCGTCGCCGCCATCTCGACCGGGTGATGCCCGTAATCGTCCACCAGCCGGAACGATCCACCGCCATGCGCGGCCGACACCGGGAAGTCGCCAATCTGGGTGAACCGCCGCCCCACCCCATTGAATGCGGCCAGGGACGAGGCGATGGCCTGGTCCGGCACGCCAAGCTCGGTGGCCACGGCAATGGCCGCCAGGGCGTTCAGGACATTGTGGCGCCCCGGCAGGTTCAGGCTTATCGACAACGTGGGCAGCGATTCCGAGCCCGCGCCGCGCTGGACCTCGAAACGCATCCGGGCGCCGTCGGTGCGCACGTCGACGGCCCGCACCAGGGCATCGCTGTCTATGCCGTACGTGGTCACCGGGCGCGATACGAACGGAATGATCTCGCGCACGTTGGGATCGTCCTGGCACAGCACCGCGCTTCCGTAGAACGGCAGACGGTGCGTGAACTCGATGAACGCGCTTTTCAGACGGGCGATATCGTGACCGTAGGTTCCCATGTGATCGGCGTCTATGTTCGTGACGATCGCCATGACGGGCAGCAGGTTCAGGAACGAGGCATCCGATTCATCGGCCTCGACCACGATGTATTCTCCCTGGCCAAGGCGTGCATTGGCGCCGGCCGAATTCAGCCGCCCGCCGATCACAAAGGTGGGATCCAGGTCGCCGCCGGCCAGCACCGTCGCCACCAGGCTGGTGGTCGTGGTCTTGCCATGCGTGCCGGCCACGGCGATGCCGCGCTTCAGACGCATGAGCTCGGCCAGCATCAGGGCCCTGGGCACGACGGGGATGCGCGCCGCCCGGGCGGCCAGCACTTCGGGGTTGTCGTCCGATACGGCGGTGGACGTGACGATCGCGCCCACGCCCTGCACGTTTTCCGCCTTGTGGCCAATCGACACGTGGGCGCCAAGACCGGCCAGGCGGCGCGTCACGGCCGACTCCTGGATATCGGACCCGCTGATGTAATAGCCCAGGTTCAGCAGCACTTCGGCAATGCCGCTCATCCCCGAGCCGCCTATGCCTACGAAATGAATGCGCTGGATCCGATGTTTCATGCGCCCCTCCCCGCCAATTGCTCGCACGCGTCGGCGATCTGCTGCGTGGCGCCCAGGCAAGCATGTTCGTGCGCGTGCGCGGCCACTTCGGCCAGTTCCGGGCGCGTCAATCCGGACAGCCATTGCGCCAGGCCGTCCGCGGTAAGTTCCGATTGCCGTTTCATCCAGGCGCCGTGGCAATCGCTTAAATAACGCGCATTGGCGGTCTGGTGGTCGTCGATGGCGTGCGGCAGCGGCACGAACAACGCCGCCACTCCCACCGCGGCCACCTCGGCCACCGTCATCGCGCCGGCCCGGCAGATGACGGCATCGGCGCTGGAGAACGCCGATGCCATGTCGTCGATGAACGCGTGGCATTGCGCCTGCACGCCCGCGCGCTCGTACGCCTGGCGCAACGAGGCAAGATGCTTCTCGCCGGCCTGATGCGTCACCAACGGCCGCTGTTCCGGCGGCATGGCCGCCAGCGCGGAGGGAATCAATTCATTGAGCGCGCCGGCCCCCAGGCTACCCCCCACGACGAGCAGGCGCAGCGGCCCTTCGCGGCCCGCGTAGCGCTTCCGGGCCGGCTCGGCCCTGAGCATGGCGACGCGAACCGGATTGCCCACCATCAGGGCGCCGGGCAGCGCGCCCGGAAACCCGGCCAGGACTTTGTCCGCGACCCTGGCCAGCCAGCGATTGGCCGTTCCGGCCACCGCATTCTGCTCGTGGATCGCCAGGGGGATGCGCCGCAAGGCGGCCATCATGCCCCCGGGGAACGCCACGTAGCCGCCCATGCCCAGCACCACGTCGGGACGTATCCGGCCCAGCGCGTGAAACGCCTGCCAGCAGGCGCGGACCAGCGTCAGGGGCAGCTTGACCAGGGCTCCCGCCCCCTTGCCCCGCACGCCGGAGAACCGCAGCGGCTCCAGCTCGAAACCGTATTCGGGCACCAGGCGTCCCTCCATGCGTTGCGGATGGCCAAGCCACAGCACTTTCCAGCCGCGCTGGCGCATTTCCTGGGCCACGGCCAGGCCCGGCATGATATGCCCCCCGGTGCCGCCCGCCATGATCAACAACGTGCGTGTGCTCATGTCCGCTTGCCCCGCATAAGATTGCGATTCTCGTGATCGACCCGAAGCAGCAATGCCAGGGCGATGAGATTCATGACGATGCCCGAGCCACCATAACTGACCAGGGGCAGAGTCAGGCCCTTGGTGGGCAGCAGGCCCACGCATACGCCGACATTGATGAAAACCTGCACGCCGAACCACAAGGCCACGCCCTGCGCCACCAGGCCGTTGAAAATCCGCTCCATGGCGAACGATTGCCGGCCTATTTCGAAACCGCGCCAGACCAGGAATGCGAACACGCAAATCAGGCACGCCAGGCCGACGAAGCCCAGTTCCTCGCCGATGACCGCCACAATGAAATCGGTATGCGCCTCGGGCAGATAATGCAGCTTCTCGATGCTGGCTCCCAGCCCCACGCCAAACCATTCCCCCCGGCCCAGGGCGATCAGCGAATGGGAAAGCTGGTACGCGCTGCCATAGGTGTTGCTGGGATTCCATGGATCCAGATACACGAACAACCGCTCGCGCCGCCACGGGGAAAGCCAGATCAGAAGCAGGAAGCTGCCGATGAGTATGCCCAGCAGGGTCGAGAACAGTTTTCCATTGATGCCGCCGATGAACAGGATGCCCACGGCGATGGCCACGCACACCATGAAGGCGCCCAGATCGGGTTCGAGCAGCAGCACCATGCCCACGCCGGCCAGTGCGCAGGCCATGGGCAGGAAGCCGCGCAGGAAATTATGCATGTGCGGCTGCTTGCGCACCGTGTAGTCGGCGGCATAGAGCAACACCGCCACTTTCATGAGTTCGGACGGCTGGAAATTGATCGGGCCGAGCGACAGCCAGCGCCTGGCGCCGTTGACCTCGTGCCCTATGCCCGGAATCAGCACGACCAGCAGCAGAAACAGGCTGACCAGGAACAGGGGCACGGCGAAGCGTTCCCATATTTTCATGGGGATGGTGGCGGTGATGGCGGCGCAGGCCAGCCCCACCAGGATGAACACGGCATGGCGGCCCGCGAAATAGAACCGGCCGTAGCTGGCATAGCGCGGACCGTCGGCCAGGCCTATCGAGGCCGAATACACCATAAGCAGCCCGAACAGCACCAGCGCGCTGGAGGCCACGACCAGGGGCAGGTCGAAGCTGCGCATCCGGGTCCGTCCCGGGCGAACGGCATTGACGCTGGAGGTCAGGTCGGCGAACAGGCTCATGCCACCTCTCCTTTTTCCAGGGCCAGGGCCTGTACTTCCTGCACGAACGAATCGCCCCTGTGGCGATAGTTCCTGAACATGTCCATGCTGGCGCAAGCCGGCGAAAGCAGCACCGCGTCGCCCGGGCGCGCCAGCTCGAACGCCCGCGCCACCGCGTCCACCAGCGATTCCCCGGCGGCCACGGGCACCCCGGTCGCCGCCAGCGCGTCGGCGATCGCCGGGCCGTCCTGCCCGATGAGCACCGTGGCGCGCACATGCCGGCGCACGGCGTCGGCCAGCGGCGAGAAATCCTGTCCTTTGCCCAGGCCGCCGGCGATCAGGACCACGGTCCGCCCCAGGCCTTCCAGCGCCGCCACCGTGGCGCCCACGTTCGTGCCTTTGCTGTCGTCGAAGAAATCGACGCCGCCGATGGAGCGGATAAATTCGGTGCGGTGCGGTTCGCCGCGATAATCGCGCAATGCGGGCAGCATGGCCGCCCAGCCCAGACCCAGTTCCCTGGCCAGGGCCAGGGCCGCCAGGGCATTCATGGCATTGTGCATGCCGCTGACGCGCAGCGCGTCCAGCGGCATCAACCGCACCAGGCGGCCTTCGGCGCGCCCGGGCTCGGGTTCCGGCTTGCGGCGCCTGGGTTTGGCCGCCGGCATGTCGAAGTCCGCGCTCTCGGATGCGGACAGCCAGGCCATGCCGTGGCTGTCCTCGATGCCCATATCGCCCTGGCGGCGGGGTTCGTCGCGACCGAACGAGCGCACGCCCTGGGCGAGCGCATCGGGCACCATGGCGGCCACCAGGGGATCGTCGCGGTTGATGATCGCCACTTTCGCGGCCTGCAGCAGCCTTGCCTTGGCCTTGCCATATGCCTGCATGGAACCGTGCCAGTCCAGGTGATCCTGCGTCAGGTTCAACACCACGGCCGCATCCGGCTCCAGGGTATGGGTCGTCTCGATCTGGAAGCTGGACAATTCCAGCACCCAGACGTCGGGCAGGCTGTCGGTGGCCAGGGCATCGGCCAGCGCGGCCAGCGCGGCCGGACTGATATTGCCCGCCGCCCTCGCCGAAAGTCCGCCGGCCTGCACCAGTTGCCGGGTCATGGCGGTCACCGTCGTTTTGCCGTTCGTCCCGGTGACGGCCAGGACCCGGGGACGATACCCCTGCCCGGCCATATCGGCCAGGGCCCGGGCGAACAGTTCGATTTCGCCTATGACGTCGATGCCCCGTTCCCGCGCCAGGCCCAGGAACGACCCTACCGGTTCCTGCGAAGGCGACAGCCCGGGGCTAAGGACAATCCGCCGTACATCGTCCAACGCGGCCGCGGCCAGCGCATCCGGCCCCAGATGGAATTCCACGTCCGCCTCGCCCACTTCGGCCTTCAGCACCGCCACGCCCGCGGGCTGCGCGCGCGTATCCAGCACGCGCAGGCGGGCGCCGTGGGCCAGGCACCAGCGGGCGGCGGCAAGGCCGGTCTCGCCCAACCCCAGGATCAGGGTCAGTTCGCCAGCGCCGACAGAAGGGAAAGACATCGTGTTCATCGCAGTTTCAACGTCGCAAGACCAACAAGGACCAGCATCATGCTGATGATCCAGAACCGTACGACCACCTGGGTCTCTTTCCAGCCGCCCACCTCGAAATGATGATGCAGCGGCGCCATTCGCAGAATGCGCCTGCCCTGTCCGTACCTTTTTTTCGTGTACTTGAAATACGTCACTTGCAGCATCACGGACAGGGTCTCGGCCACGAAGACGCCGCCCATGATGAAAAACACGATTTCCTGGCGCACGATCACCGCGATCGTGCCCAGGGCTCCGCCCAGGGCAAGCGCGCCCACGTCGCCCATGAACACCTGGGCCGGATAGGCGTTGAACCAGAGAAACGCCAGGCCCGCCCCGGCGATCGCCGCGCACAATACCATCAGCTCGGAGGCCCCGGGAATATAGGGAAACAGCAGGTACTTGGAGTAATCCACGCGGCCGACCACATAGGCGAAGATGCCCAGGGCGCTGCCGACCATCACGGTGGGCATGATCGCCAGGCCGTCCAGGCCGTCGGTCAGGTTCACCGCATTGCTCGCCCCCACGATCACCAGCCAGGTCAGCGTGACGAAACCGAACACCCCCAGCGGGTAGCTCACGCTTTTGAAAAACGGCACGATCAAATCGGCGCGCGTAGGCAAGGGCATGGTCATGCCGCTCATGATCCAGTCCCGGAACAGCGGCCACAGGGCGGCATTGGCGGGCGCCGACACGGCAAACGCCAGATACACCGCGGCCACGATGCCGATGAGCGCCTGCCAGAAGAACTTGACCCGGGAGCGCATGCCCTCGGGATCGTGATTCACCACTTTCTTGTAGTCGTCGGCCCAGCCTATCCAGCCAAACCCGAAGGTCACCAGCAGCACGACCCACACGAAACGGTTGGTCCAGTCCGCCCACAACAAGGTGCTGACCGCGATGGAAATCAGGATGAGCGCGCCGCCCATGGTCGGTGTGCCGTTCTTTTGCAAATGGGACTCGGGCCCATACGAGCGCACGGCCTGGCCGATTTTCAGCTCGGTCAATTTGCGGATGACGCGCGGCCCGGCGACAAGCCCTATCAGCAGTGCCGTGCCGCAGGCCAGCACCGCGCGAAACGTGATGTATTCAAACACCCCGAAAGCGCGAATATGAGCATCCGACAACCACCGCGCCAGCTCAAGCAGCATGACCGTTCTCCCCGCCCTGTTTTTCCATTTGTTTTTCCAGTGCCCGCACGACCCGCTCCATGCGGGTGCTGCGCGAGCCTTTGACCAATATGTTGGCCGGCCCAAGCGCCACCAGGCACTCGACCAGCACCTCGATGGACTCGAACGCGTCCGCGCCCGGCCCGAAAGCGCGCGAGGCATGGGCCGCTTCCGGACCGAAGGACAGCAGCACGCCGATGCCGCATTCCCTGGCGTAGGCGCCGGCCTCGGCATGCAGCGCGGGGCTGTCCTGGCCGACTTCCGCCATATCGCCCAGCACCAGCACTTTCTTGCCCGGCAGGCGGGCCAGGACATCTATGGCCGCCCGCACCGAGTCCGGGTTGGCGTTGTAGGTGTCGTCGATCAATTGCAGGCCGTTGCCCAGGGGCAAGGGCCTCATGCGCCCCCGCACCGGGTCGAACGCCTCCAGACCCTGGACCATGGCCGACAGCGGCGCGCCGGCGGCGCCGGCGCAGGCCGCCGCGGCAAGCGCATTGCGCAGATTGTGCAAACCCGGGACGGCCAGCGTCACGGCGGCGCTAGCCTGGGCGGCATGCAATCGGCACGTCGTATGCGACGGCTCGGCATGGATCTGATCCGCATGCACGTCGGCGCCCGAATCCAGGCCGAATTGCACGGTGCGGCGCGGCGCCGCCAGCTCGCGCCATATATCGCTGTAGGCGTCGTCCATCGGGAATACGGCGATGCCGTCCCGCGGCAAGGCCTGGATTACCGAACCGTTCTCGCGCGCCACCGCCTCGACGGTGTGCATGAATTCCTGATGTTCGCGCTGCGCATTGTTCACCAGCGCCACGGTGGGCCTGGTCATCCCGGCCAGCAGGGCGATCTCGCCCGGGTGATTCATGCCCAGCTCGAACACGGCGGCGCGATGCGCATGCGTCAGCCGCAGCAGCATGAGCGGCACGCCTAGGTCGTTGTTCATGTTTCCCTGCGTGGCCAGCATCGCGTCGGCACCCAGCCAGGCCCGCAGGATGGCGGCAATCATTTCCTTGGTCGTGGTCTTGCCATTGCTGCCGGTCACACCGATGACGGGCAGCCGGAACCGCGCGCGCCACGCCGCGCCGATCCGTACCAGCGCATCGCGCGTGTCGCCCAGCACGAACTGGGGAAGGTCGACGGCCGGATCGCGCGCGGCGACAATGGCCGCGCCCGCACCCGCGGCCTTGACCTGGCCAAGATAATCGTGCCCGTCGAAGTTATCGCCCTTGATGGCGATGAACAACTGCCCGGGCGATATATTGCGCGAATCGGTAGAGACGGTCATGCCGGCGCGCAGCCAGGTCAGGGCGAAGCGCGCCCATTCCCGATCGTCGAACACGATGCGCCGTCCGTTGCCGAATTCCTGATAGGTTTCATGGCCCTTGCCGGCCAGCAGTACCACATCGTTCCCGTGCGCCTCCCATATCGCGGAAAGAATGGCGCGCGCGCGATCCAGCTCGATTTCGGGCGCGGCGTCGATTCCCGCGACGATCTGGTCCGCGATGGCGCGCGGGTCTTCCGCACGGGGATTGTCGCTGGTCACGATGACGCGATCGGCCAGTTCACATGCGATCCGTCCCATGACGGGGCGCTTGCCCTTGTCGCGGCTGCCGCCGCAACCGAACACGCACACCAGCCTGCCGCCGCGCGCCTGCGCCACGCCGCGCATGGCCCGGAGCGCGCGCTCCAGCGCATCGGGGGTGTGCGCGTAATCGGCCACCGCCATGGGCAGAGCCTGCGCGCCATCGCCGGCGCCGCAGTACGGCTCGATGACCTGAAGCCGCCCGGGCACCGGCCTGAGCGCGGCCAGCGCGCCGCCTATGCGGGCGATGTCCCAGCCGAAGTAGTGCAAGGCGCCGGCCAGCAACAGCAAATTGGATACATTGTGCTCGCCCACCAGCCGGGTCACGATCTGCGCCGTGCCGCCGGGCAGGACCAGATTGAAGATCAGGCCGTAGGTGCCTGTCTGGATATCCCTGGCGCGTATGGCCGCGTCTCCGTCCGGATCAATGCAATACCCCAGGGCCGACGGCACCGTGACGGAGTCCAGCAATTGCCGGCCCGCCTCGTCGTCGACATTGACGACCGCGGCGCGCAGGCCGGGACGGCGAAACAGCGAGAACTTCGCATCGCGGTACGCCTGCAGGGTCTTGTGGTAATCCAGGTGATCGTGCGTCAGGTTGGTGAAACCCGCCAGTTCTACATTTACCGAATCCAGCCGCCCCTGGTCCAGGCCTATGGAGGAAGCCTCTACGGCCACGACTTTCGCGCCGGCGTCGCGCAAAGCGCCCAGGCTGCGATGCATGGTCATGACGTCGGGCGTGGTCAGGGTGCCGCCAAGATTCGATCCGTCGGGCAGCGTCACGCCAAGTGTGCCTATCGTGCCGCATGGCACGCCCTGCTCGTTGAGCGTGCTCGACAGCCACTGCACCGTGGTGGTCTTGCCATTGGTTCCGGTGATGCAGGCCACCGACAGCGCATCGGACGGACGACCGTACCATTCATGCGCCAATTCGCCCAGCATGGATTTCAGGCCGTCGACCCGCAGCACTGGTACGGTGTCGGGCAAGGCGGCGCCATCCCAGCCGTCCTGCATCACGATGGCCGCCGCGCCGCGCTCGACGGCCTGGCTCAGGTACTGGCGGCCGTCCGATGCCAGGCCGGGGCACGCGCAAAAGACATCGCCGGGCAGAACCTGGCGCGAATCCAGGCACAAGTGCCTGGAGCGCTCGACGCGAGCGTCCAGCCAGCCCATGATCGCGTCGACGTTCATCGCGACGCCTCCTGCTCCGACCCCAGGGCCACCAGCGAGTCGACCGGCGCATCGGGCTGCACGCCCATGCGGCGCAGGCAACTGGTCACGATGCTGGCGAAGACGGGGGCGGCGACCTTGCCGCCGTAATAGCCATTGGCCCGAGGCTCGTCCATGGTCACGGCCACCACGATACGCGGATTGGATACGGGGGCGAACCCCACGAACGAGCCGCGATACAGCGTGCGGCTGTATTTGCCGTCGACGATCTGGCGGGCGGTGCCGCTCTTGCCGGCCACCCGGTAACCCTGCACCTGGGCAAGCCGCGCCCCGTCCGGACCCGCGGCCGCTTCCAGCATGGCGCGGATCAGGCCGGCGACCCTGGGGGAATATTCCTGCACGCTGGTCGGCTTGCCGTGGCGCTTGAGCAAAGTCAGCGACACCATGTCGCCATTGCGCGCGAACGTCGTATAGGCATGGGCGATCTGCAACAGGGACACCGACAATCCATAGCCGTAGGCCATGGTCGCGCGCCCTATGGGGCGCCACCGGCTCCATGGACGCAGCAGCCCCGATGCGACGCCGGGGAAATGGATCTGCGGAGCCCGGCCAAACCCCAGTTGCGTGAACTTGGTCCACATTTCCTGGGACGTCAGCAGCTCGGAGATCATCGTCATGCCGATATTGCTGGAACGACGCAGAATTCCCGCCACATCCAGCGTGCCATTGGCGCTGACATCGTGGATGGTCTCGCCCTGGTACCGATAGGTCCCTTTGCCGGTGTCGAACATCGTGTTCGTCGTGATCCGGTGCAGGTCCAGCGCCAGCGCGGCCGTGAACGGTTTCATGATGGACCCGGGCTCGAACGTATCGACGACCGCCCTGTTGCGCAGCGCCGGTCCGGAACGCGTATCGGTATCGTTCGGGTTGTAGGAAGGCAGATTGGCCATCGCCAGGATTTCGCCGGTATGCACGTCGACCACGATGGCGGCGGCCGATTTGGCCTTGTGCTCTTGCATGGCCTGCTTGAGCGCCGCGAACGTGTCGAACTGCAGCCCCGCGTCAATCGACAGGCTCAGATCCTGGCCGTTGACCGGCGGAACGACCGCCCGGACGTCCTCGACCACGCGACCCAGTCTGTCCTTGATGACGCGGCGCGATCCGGGGCGGCCGGACAGTTCGGAATTGTAGGCAAGCTCTATGCCCTCGAGCCCCTTGCCCTCGATATTGGTGAAACCCAGGACATGCGCGGTGATATCGCCTTCCGGATACACGCGACGCGTTTCGGCCAGTTCGTGGATGCCCGGTATTTTCAGGGTCTTGATCTGGTCGCCGATACTGACGGGAACCTGCCGTTTCAGGTAGACGAAGTTCTTGTCCTCGCCGGCGATGCGGTCCCGGATGTCCTTGACCGGCATGCCCAGCAGCTTCCCGAGCTGGACCAGTTGCTGCGGCGTCGCGCTCTTGACGTCGTCGGGAATGGCCCAGATCGCCCGGGCCGGAACACTGGTGGCGAGCACGACATTGCCGCTGCGATCGAAGATCTTGCCGCGGGTCGCGGGCAGCACCAGGGTGCGCTCGAACCGGCGCTCGCCTTGCTGCTGCAGGAAGTCGGTCGTCATGCCCTGCAGATACATGGCCTTGAGGCACAGCGCGACAAAACCCAGCATGATCAATATCAGCACCAGGCGCGAGCGCCACATGGGCATCTGCGCATTCAGCACGGGGCTGTCGTAGAAGCGAACGCGTTTCATCGCCGCCCTCCCGCCTGATCGGCGCCGTCGGCCGGCGGCGTGGTCGGTACGTCGCTCTTTATATATAGGGTCTTGTCCGGCGGCGCGGAAACCATGCCCAGCTGGTCGCGGGCGATTTTGTCGATGCGCGCGTTGCGGGCCAGCTCGGCGCGCTCCAGTTGCAGCCGGCGCCAATCATTGTCCAGTTCGTGGGCTTGCGTCGTCAGGCGGTCGGACACCACGAACAGCTCGCGCGACTGGAAACGCGCCGTCACCAGGGAAAACGCCGAGAGCATCAGCAACGCGGCCAGCAGGACGCAGGCGCGGCCCATTACCCGCGCCTCCGCGCCGGCGCCTTGCGCCGCGCAGCCGGACCGGCCGTCTTGACGAACGATGCGCCCAGGTCGGCCGGCAAAGGCGTCGCCGTGCGTTGAGCCACGCGCAAAACAGCCGAGCGGGCCCGTACGTTCGATGATGTCTCCTGGACATCGGGCAAAACGCGCCCCAGAGGGGTCAGAATGGGCTGGGGCAGGTCTTTTTCGCGGATCGGCATGCGCGCCTGCGCCGCGCCGGGGCGCGCCGCGGCGGCGATGCATTGTTTCACCATGCGATCTTCGAGCGAATGAAAACTGATCACGGCCAATCGACCCCTGAAAGCCAGGATCCTCAGAACTGCCTTGAGGGCGAGCGCGAGCTCTTCGAGTTCCTGATTGAGGTAAATCCGTAAAGCCTGAAAGGTGCGAGTGGCCGGATGTTGACCCTTTTCGCGCGTACGGACGACACTGGCGACGAGCTCGGCGAGGTCAAGCGTTGTGCGCAGCGGGCTGGATTCGCGGCGAGCAACAACCGCCTTTGCAATCTGGAAAGCAAACCGTTCTTCGCCATAGTTTTCTATGACCTCCTTTATTTCTTCCGGGCCGGCCTGCGCCAGCCATTGTGCCGCCGTTACACCGCTGCTCGTGTCCATCCGCATATCCAGCGGACCTTCACGCATGAACGAAAACCCCCGCTGCGCATCGTCGATCTGCGGCGACGAAATGCCCAGATCGAGCATCACCCCGTCGACCTGGCCGATTCCCATGGACTCCAGCTCGTCGGCCATGGACGCGAAACCGCCGTGGACCACCTCGACCCTGGCATCGGCGCGCTGCAGCGCGCGGGCCGACTCGATCGCCTGCGGATCCTTGTCGAATACAATCAGCCTGGCGTCGGCCGCCAGTCGCGACAGCAGCAAACGGCTGTGCCCGCCCCGGCCGAACGTGCCATCGATGAAAACCCCGTGCGAACGATCGATGGCGGCATCTTCCCGCGCCCCGGAACCGCGCCCGTCCGCGCGTGCGCCAAATGCCGGATCAATCAGGGCATTGACCGTAGGCTCCAGCAGTACGGGTCTGTGCACGAACTCCATAATCGGCGTCAGAATGAAAATTGCTGCAATGCTTCAGGTATGCCTTTGGCCAGGTCGTCAGCTTCGCGGCGCGCCCACTGTGACGCATCCCATAGTTCAAAGTGACTTCCCATTCCCAACAGCATGACCTCGCGCGTCATTCCCGTGGCATTGCGCAATTCGGGCGAGACCAGGATCCGGCCCGAGCCGTCCATGTCCACGTCCTGTGCGCTGCCCAACAGCAAACGCTGCAGCGGCCGTGCCGCCATCGGGAGTGCGGCGATCTGCTCGCGCTTTTTTTCCCATACCGAGCGGGGATACACCAGCAGGCAGCCATCAGGGTGGCGGGTCAGCGTCAAACGCCCCTCTACCTGCGCGATGAGCGCGTCACGATGCCGGGTCGGGATCGAGACCCGGCCCTTGACATCCAATGTGAGTGCGCTGCTGCCCTGAAACACCACTTTTACCCCACTTTTTTGCACAAAATCCTACTTTTCCCCACTCTACGGGAATGGATCAAGCAGGTCAAGCGCAAAGTTGCAATTTTTTCAATTACAACAAGCACTTAGAACCGGTAATGAATGGCAAATACGGGGAAGTGGAAATAAAATATTCAGATAAATCAAGAAATTGGCAGATCATCTGAAAGCGAAGTATCAGGAAAAAATCAAGTGTGAGGCGGGTCTGTAGGCCGGATTCTGTAAGCCAGGCAAGCCTGGCTGGCAATCATTCCTCTGGGCGGGATCTTGCGACCGCGCTCTAGCCATCTACCCGCATGCTCGAGCGAGCCGCCCTGTGGACGCAAGCGTCCGCGCATGCCTATTTGATGTTGCTCCCGATAGAGGTTGCCGCGTTTCACCCTGCGACGCCATGCCCCCGCAGGGGCATGCAATACGGAAGTGGCCGTATCGGTGCGTGCACTGCTGCACGCCCGCGCCGCAGACTCGTCTCTGTGGCCCTGTTCCTCGGCTTGGCGGCGAAACCGAAGCTTGCCGCAACGCCGGGCGGCCGTTAGCCGCTATCGCGCTCTGCGGAGTCCGGACCTTCCTCGATGCGCAAGCACACCGCGATTGCCCAACCCGCCCCACTCGCGCATTGTATAGGATGCGCGCCCGTCCCGTGACGCCACGGGAAATCGCCGAACCTGCGACAATACGCGTTTACCGCCAGCTATCCACACATTTCCGCTTTCATGGCCGCAACCACTCTCATCACCCTGACCAACGTCCAACTGGCATACGGCCACCACCCGTTACTGGACCACGCCGACCTGGCCATTGCCCCGAACGAGCGCATCGGACTGATCGGGCGCAACGGCGCGGGCAAATCGTCGCTGCTCAAGGTCCTGGACGGCCGCACCACGCCCGACGATGGCGACGTCATGCGTCTGGGCGCGCTAAGAATCGCCACCGTCGAACAAGAGCCTGAACTCGATGAAGCGGCCACCATATACGATACGCTTTGCGCGGACTTCACCGCGCAGGAAGACTGGCAAAGGCCATCCAGGGCGCAGGCCCTGATCGACAAACTGGGCCTGGACGCGGACATGCCGGTGGGCGAACTCTCGGGCGGGATGCGAAAGCGCGTCGCGCTGGCCCGGGCCCTGGCCGGCGAACCCGACCTGCTGCTGCTGGACGAACCCACCAACCACCTGGACTTCCTGGGCATAGCATGGCTTGAAAACCTGCTGCTGGAACTGCGCTGCAGCGTGATCGTCATCACCCACGACCGGCGGTTCCTGGATGCCGTGACGACGCGCATCGTCGAGCTGGACCGGGGCCGGCTGTTCAGTTTCCCGGGAAACTATTCGGCATGGCACGAGCGCAAGGCGCAATGGCTTGCCGCCGAACAGGAACAAAACGCAAAATTCGACAAGACCCTGGCCCAGGAAGAAGTCTGGATACGCAAGGGCGTCGAAGCCCGCCGCACGCGCAACGAAGGGCGCGTGCGGCGCCTGGAGCAACTGCGCCGGGAACGCGCCGAGCGGCGCGACCGCCTGGGCAACGTCAGGCTTTCCATAGACCAGGGAACACGCTCGGGAAAGCTCGTCGCCGAATTGGAAAACGTCAGCTACGCCTACGATGCCCGGCCCATCATCAGCGACCTGTCGACGACCATCCTGCGGCGCGACCGCATCGGACTGATCGGGCCCAACGGCGCGGGCAAAACCACCTTGCTGAAAATCATCCTCGGCGAACTGGCGCCCAAATCGGGAAGCGTGCGTCTGGGCACCAATCTGGCCATCGGCTACTTCGACCAGATGCGCGCCCGCCTGGACGAAGACGCCACCCTGGCCGACACCATCAATCCGGGAAGCGAGTGGATAGAGATCGGCAACCAGCGCAAGCACGTCATGAGCTATCTGGAAGACTTCCTGTTCCCGGCCGCCCGCGCCCATTCCCCGGTGCGCAGCCTCTCGGGCGGCGAACGCGCCCGCCTGGTGCTGGCCAGACTGTTCGCGCGGCCCACCAACGTGCTCGTCATGGACGAACCGACCAATGACCTGGACATCGAAACCCTGGAGCTGCTCGAAGAGCTCTTGCAGGACTACGCCGGGACGGTCCTGCTGGTCAGCCACGACCGCGAATTCCTGAACAACGTGGTCACCCAGACCATCGCCGCGGAAGGCCACGGACGCTGGCGGGAATACGTCGGCGGCTATGACGAGTGGCTGGCGCAAAGGCCGCGGCCCATCGGGGAATCTTCAGCCTCCTCGCCGAAAAAGAAGGAAGCGGCGGCCGGCGGCCGGCCCAAGCCCGCGAAACCGGGGAAGATCACCGCCTGGGAACTGCGCGAGCTGCAGGACATTCCGAACGCCATCGCCAAGCTCGAGGAGCGACAAGCCGAATTGGGCGCCAGGCTGGCCAACGCCGGCCTGTACCGCGACGCGCCCGATGAGGTCGCGTCGATCAACGCGCAATTGCACGACCTGGAAAAACAGCTGGAAGCGCTGTTCTCGCGCTGGGAACAACTGGAAGAAAAACAGGCCGGGGCTTAAGCGCCGGCCAGCGACCACTGCAGCGTCTCGCCCGCCGCCAGCGGCACTACGCAGCCATCGCCCACCGGCAGATCGGCGGGAATCGTGCTTGGCGTGCGTTCCAGACGCAGCGTGCCCTGGTTGACCGGCAAGCCGTAGAACGCCGGCCCGTTTCTGCTGGCGAACGCTTCAAGCCTGTCGAGCCTGCCGACGGAATCGAACGCCGTGGCGTAGAGTTCCATGGCGTGCAGCGACGTATAGCAGCCGGCGCAGCCGCAAGCCTGTTCTTTCGCCCCTTTCAGATGCGGCGCGCTGTCGGTCCCCAGAAAGAACCGGCCCGAATCGCTGGCCGCCGCCTCAAGCAGCGCCAGCCTGTGCCGTTCGCGCTTGAGCACCGGCAGGCAATACCAATGCGGGCGGATGCCGCCCTGGAAAAGCGCATTACGGTTGTACAGCAGGTGATGCGCGGTGATCGTCGCCGCGATGGACCCTTGCGCGTCGCGCACATAATGCGCGCCGTCCTGGGTGGTGATGTGCTCGAACACCACCTTCAGTTCGGGAAACATGCGGCGAAGCGGGATCATCACCTTGTCGATGAATACGGCCTCGCGGTCGAAGACATCGACATTCCTGTCGGTGACTTCGCCATGCACAAGCAAAGGCATGGCCGCCGCCTGCATGGCCTCCAGCGCGCCGCAGCAGCGACCCAGCAGGTCGGTCACGCCGGCGTCGGAATTCGTGGTCGCACCCGCCGGATACAGCTTCACCGCGTGCACCAGCCCCGATTCGCGCGCCCGGATTATTTCGGCCGCGGTCGTATTGTCGGTCAGATACAGGGTCATCAGCGGCGTGAAGGCGTCGTCGGCCACGCCCGCGCGACGCATCGCGGCAAGAATGCGGCCATGATATTCCACGGCCATGGCCGTGGTGGAAACGGGCGGCTTCAGGTTGGGCATGACGATGGCGCGGGCGAACTGGCGCGCCACATCGCCCATGACGGCATCCAGTATCGCCCCGTCGCGCAAATGCAGGTGCCAGTCGTCGGGCCGGATGATCGTCAGCGATGAAGAAGCGGTAGTCATTTGGTATCAGTCTTCGCCCAGCGGCATGTTGCGTTCGATCAGCCGGCAGAACATGGCGCTGCCCGCCGGAATGACCGCGTCGTTGAAATTGAACGCCGAACTATGCAGCACGCAGCCCTTCTCGGCACCGCCCTGGCCCAGCCGGAAATACGCGCCCGGACGCTGCTTGAGCATGACCGAGAAATCCTCGGACCCCATGGACGGCGTCAGGTTGGGCACCACGTTTTCCTGGCCGAAGAGTTCGGTGGCCACGTCGGCGACCAGCGCGGCATGCTCGGGCGTGTTGATCGTGGCGGGAAACAGCCGATGGTATTTCATCTGGATCCGGGCGCCGAACGCCGACGCGATCCCCGCGATGATTTCCTCCATGCGCGCAATGACCTTGTCCTGTATGGCCGGGTTGAACGTACGCACCGTGCCGTTAAGAAACGCGTCGCCGGGAATGACGTTCATGGCCTGGAGGTTGCCCGCCTTCACGGCGGCCACCGTGACCACGGCCGCGTCGGTCGCGGCGACATTGCGCGACACGATCGTCTGCAGCGCGGTGATCAGCTGGGCGGCGATCACGACGGGATCGTTCGTCTGGTACGCATGGGCGCCGTGCCCGCCCCGCCCTTCGATGTGGATCTCGAACAGATCGGCCGCCGCCATCATGGGGCCCGGGCAGACCCCTATGACCCCGGGCGGCAGGCCCGGCCAGTTGTGCAATCCGTATATGGCGTCGCACGGGAAGCGTTCGAACAGGCCGTCGTCGAGCATGGCCTGCGCACCGCCCAGGCCTTCTTCGGCGGGCTGGAAAATCAGGACGACCTTCCCGTTGAAATTGCGCGTCTCGGCCAGATAGCGGGCGGCGCCCAGCAACACCGTGGTGTGTCCATCGTGTCCGCAGGCGTGCATGACGCCCTGGTTGGTGGACGCGTAGTCGTGCCCGCCGGTCTCGGCGATGGGCAGGGCATCCATGTCGGCCCGCAGCCCGATGCATCGGCCGCTGCTGTTTTTCCTGCCTTCCAGGACACCCACCAGGCCGGTGCGCCCGACGTGGCGGTGCACCTGGTAGCCCAGGGCGGCCAGGGCGCCGGCGACCAGATCGGACGTGCGGGTTTCCTGGAACCCCAGCTCGGGATGGGCGTGGATATCCTGTCGAATGGCGGTCAGCTCGTCATGAAACGATCTGATCGACTCGATAATGTTCTTTGCATACATGTGTCGGCACCCGGAAAAACAATGGCTAACGAAGAACCCCGGCATGGGGGCCGCCGCCATGCGTCCGGCCCGCCAATATGATAGCGCACGCGCCCGGACGCAAGGGGCGCAAACGACCCGGATACCGGGCCGATACGGCGATTGTACGAGCCGCAAGGCCCGGCCATCCACCTAATGCAAATACCCTTGACAGACACAATCAATCTGGATGTAATGTAAAACTGCAAGTTTCAGAAAAGAAATGTAGCCATAAACGGGACCGCCCAGGCCCCCGAAAATACAGGGAACCTCTGGGCACCGCCCGAACACGACGCAAGTCACCAAAAGGAGATAACACCATGTCGGAGCAGAATCCTAATCCAGAAAGCCGCCGCAAATTCGTCTTGTCGGCCGGCGCTGCTGGGGGAGCGGTGGTACTTACCAGCGCATTTCCCGTAAGCAAGGCCCATGCCGCCGGCAAGCCGCCGGCCGTCAACATCGGCCAGATTGCCCCCATGACGGGTTCTGCGGCCGAATTCGGCCCCTACTATCGCGACGCGGTGCAATTGGCCGTCAACCAGATCAACAAGGCCGCCCAGCAGGTTTTCGGCGGCCCCATCATCAACAAGCACATCACGGTCGACACCACCACGCTGCCCACGGTCGGCGTGCAGGCGGCGCGCCAGATGGTCGACACCGATCACGTCCCGGCCATCATCGGCGGCTGGTCCAGCGGCGTGACCGTCGCCGTGGCCACCTCGGTGTCGATCCCCTCGGGCATCCTGCAAGTCGCCAACGGGGCGACGTCGCCTCTCATCACCGTCCTGCCGGCCGACGCCCAGGCCAACCTGCTGTACCGCACGACCGCGTCCGACGCCCTGCAAGGCATTGTCGCCGCCCAGCTGGTCAACGGTGAAATCTTCAAAGACTACAAGTTCAAGACCGTTTCCACGATCTACATCAACAATCCGTACGGCCAGGGCCTGTCGAACTCGTTCACCAAGTCGTTCGAACACCGAGGCGGCAAGGTGCTGGCGCAAGTGCCCCACCCCGAACAAGTGCAGCCCACCTACAAGTCGCAACTGTCCCAGGCCCTGAAAGGCAAGCCCGACCTGCTCATGGCGATCAGCTATCCTTCGCACTCGACCGTGTTCATCAAGGAATCGCGCGACATCTTCAACTACACCAGTTGGCAGTTCACCGACGGCAACGCCTCGCTCAAGCTGCTCCAGGCCGTGGGTCCGAAAAGCCTGGACGGAAAATTCGGCACCGCGCCCGGCGAAGACACCACCACCAACTCGTACAAGGATTTCGCCAAGCAGTTCATGGCCGATTTCAAGTACGACTCGATTCCCCCGTTCACGGCATCCACATATGACGCGGCCATGGTCATCGGGCTGGCCCTGGCCAAGGTCATCGCCGACGGCGCCACCGACGCCTCCAAGATCACCGGCACCGCGCTGCGCGATCAGTTGCGCGTCGTCTCGAACCCCGGCGGCGAGGAAATCGAGGGCGGCAGCGAAAAACGCGTCCTGGAAATGCTGAAGATGATCAAGGCCGGCAAGAAGATCAACTACACGGGCGCCGCGGGCCCGTGCGACTTCGACAAGAGCGGCGACGTCATCACCCCGATCAATATCTGGAAGTTCTCCGGGGACAAGATCGAAACCGTCCAAATCCGTCCGGCCAAGACCATTCCCAGCGCGTAAACAGGGGGCCGGATACCGCCGGTTCGGCGGGACCCGCGCCGCGCCTGCCCCAGGGTAGACGCGGCGTTTTCGTTTCCGCCGCCGGGGGGGCCTCTCACTACCGTGCACCCCGGGTCTTGCGCTATTCGCCGCTTAATTCACGCTCGCAGCTTCTGTACTGGGCGCCGAAGCGCTCGGCCCTGTCCTGCACCCGCTTGGCCACGCGTTTGAGCCAGGCCTTGTGTTCATAGCTGCGATTCCGATAGCCCGTCCAGCCTTCGTGATAGTTCAGGTATTGCCCATAGGCGTCCCACTTCGAGACGCCGTTGATACGCTGGGTCTTGCTGATGTACCAGCCCATGAAATCCAGGGAATCGGAGAAATTGTCACGGCTGGCGAACCACCTGTTGTTTTCTTTTTCGTAGTCGGCCCAGGTCTCGTCCTTGGCCTGGGCATAGCCATAGGCCGAGCTGACCCGGCCCCAGGGAATGAAGCCCAGAAAATAATAGCGCGGCGGCAAGGCGTCGTAGCGAAAGCTCGACTCCTGGAACATGATCGCCATGGGCACCTGCGGGGGCACGCCCCATTTCTTGCGCACGTCTTGCGCCGCCTCGTACCAATCGGGTTTTTCACGGAATATGGAACAAAGATTGTCCGGATTCGCCGGCGGTGTCGTCGCGCAGCCCGCCAGCAGCAGCAACGACAGCATCAACAGGCACGGTAGTTTTCGCATGACGATTCATTCATTCGTTCATTGACCGCCCAAGACGCGCCGGCATGGCGGCGGCGCGCCCAACGTGGAAACAGCCAGCGTGGGCTGGCTGTTTCAGGAAGCGGCGACACACGGCACGGCCCAGGCGGCCGCGACCATTATTCGGCCGGTTCGGCAAGCCTTTTCCGGGAGCCGGGCGCGAAGCGCTTCAGGAAGCCCGATACGATCTTCTCTTCCTTGAGAATGCCTTCGGGCCGATACAGCACGATGCCCGCCAGCAGCAGGCCGACGAACGTCCAGCGCAGGAACGCGGTGCGCGACGCGATTTCGGGGGCTATCGAGGACAGGGAAGCCTGCATGGCGTCGGTGACGAACCCGGTGCCGCTCCAGACGCCCCAGATGACGAACGCGCCGAGGATCGCGCCTTTGTTGTTGCCGCTGCCCCCCAGCATGAGCATGACCCACACGATAAAGGTGCCGAACAGCGGCTTGAAGTGGCTGTAATCGATGGTGACCATGTACGAGGCGTACAGCGCTCCGCCCACGCCCATGACCACCGCGCCAAGCACGAACGACTGCACCCGCAGGGACGCGACAGGCTTTCCGTTCATCGCGGCCGAGGCCTCTTCGTCGCGCACGGCGCGCAACGCGCGGCCCCAGGGCGAACGCACGGCGGTTTCAAGAATGAAGTAGACGATGGCCAGGGCCACGACCGCGACGACCAGATACAGATAGCCGTAATCGCGGGGCTGAAGCGGCGCCACGACGTCGGCCACCGACTTGGGCAGCCAGCTGCACACCGGATGCTGGAATACGCACGAAAACGGTTGCGGGATGCCGCTAAGGGGCTGCGGCCCATTGGCAAGCCAGCGTTCGTTCTGGAATATCCGGCGAATGATCTCGGCAATGCCCAAAGTGGCGATGGCCAGGAAATCGACGCGCAGGCGCAAGACCGGCAAGGCGATCAGATAGCCCACGACCCCCGAGACAATGCCCGCGGCGATCACACCGACCAGGAACGGCGCCTGCAGGCCAAAAGCCTGCTGGGCGTACTGCGCCATGAGCCCGCTTGGCGGAGCGGTGATGAACAGGGCCGACGTGAAGGCGCCGACGGCGAAAAACCCGGCGACGCCGAAGTCCAGGTGCCCGTTGTAGCCCCACTGGGAATTCAGGCCCAGGCTGAGAATGGCGTACAAGGACGCCATGACCGAGAACGACACCAGGTAGTCGATCGCGCCGGGCACGAACCCTTCGGCGCCGAAGGCTACCAGCACGGCAAGGACGATGCCCACGGGAATGCGCCATGCCCAGCGCATGCGTAATATGGCGAACGCCAGGAACATCAGCGGAATGATCAGAAAGTAAGCTTTGGCAATTGCGGCCGGATCCATGGGTTCTTCCTTTTTCTACTTTTCGGCAAACAACCCCTGCGGGCGCACCAGCAAGGTCAGCACCATCAGAGCGAAAGCCACCGCCGGTCCATACGCCGGGCTCATGAAGGCCGATGTCAGCTGTATGGCTATGCCGATGACGATGCACCCCACGAAAGCGCCGAAAGCATTGCCGATACCCCCCATGATGACCCCGGCGAACATGGGCAGCAACAAAGTGAACCCCATGTCGGGACGCAGTTGCGAGGCCAGCGCGTACATGACTCCGCCGGCGGCGGCCAGCCCGCCGCCGATGCACCATGTCCAGGCGATGACACGCTCGGTGTCGATCCCGCGCACCTGGGCAAGATCGGGGTTGTCGGCCGTGGCCCGCATGGCCTTGCCCATTTTCGTCCGCGCCAGCAGCCAGTACACCAGGATGACCAGCACCAGCGCCAGCCCGAACACGAACAGTTGGTCGGCCTGCACCCGGATGCCGAGGGGAAGATGCAGGGCGGGATTGGACCGTCCCACATAGAAAAAGTGGAAGTCCGACCCCCAGAGCAGATAGATGACGCTGCGCAGGAAGAACGCCATGCCCAGCGATGCCATGGCGAACAGCACCAGCGCCGCATTGCGATGGCGAAGCTTGCGGTACAAGGCGCCGTCGATCAGCACGGACACGATGCCGGTGACCGGAATGGCGACGAGCAGGCCAACGACCAGTTCCCAGCCGAATGAAAAATTCCATATGGGCTGGCTCTTGGGCAAAAGCTGGATGACGGCCAGGGTGACGTACGCGCCCAGGGTGACCAGGGCGCCATGGGCGAAATTGGGAAATTTCAGCACGCCATAGCACAAGGTCAGGCCGATGCCGCCCAAGGCGATGATGCCGCCGAGCATCACGCCCCAGATGGTCAGGGACAGCAGGGTCTGGACGTCTGTTCCCGTGGCGTAGCCCAATAGCCACATCGCCACCAGAATGACGGCCAGGCCGATACCCATGGCCGCGCGGCCGTCGAGAAAACTGCCTTCCTGGGTGTCCTGGGGTTTCGCATCGTCCGATGCCTTGCCGACCGCCAGCATGTCGACCGGTGCGTCTTCAACGAGGGTCTTCGCCATATTCTGTTTATCCTCCGAGGTAGAGGCGTCCGACGTTCGGATCCTCGAGCAGTTCCTTGCCGGTGCCTTCCTGGCGGTTCTCGCCGTTGGCAAGCACATAGCCGCGGTGCGCCATTTCTAGCGATTGCTTGGCATTTTGCTCGACCATCATGATGGCGATGCCGGTCTCGTTGATGCGGGCCACGCGTTCGAAAATCTCGTCCACCAGCTTGGGCGACAGGGCCGCGGTGGGCTCGTCCAGCAGCAACAGCTTGGGGTTGAGCATCAGGGCGCTGCCCATGGCCACCATCTGGCGTTCACCGCCGGACATCTTCCCCGCAAGCTGGCGTCGCCGCTGCTTGAGTTTCGGAAACATGTCGTAGACGCGCTGCTTGCATTCGGCCATATCGCCGCCTTCCATGGCGAACGCGCCCATTTCCAGGTTCTCTTCCACGGTCAGCGTAGTGAAGACGTTGGCCACTTGCGGCACGTAGCACATGCCCAGCTTGACGATCTGGTGCGCGGCCATGTGCGAGATGTCGTGGCCGTCGAACGTGATGCTGCCTTCCCGCGGATGCAGCAGCCCGAAGACGGTTTTCATGAGCGTGGATTTGCCCGCCCCATTGGGGCCTATGATGGACACCACCTCGTCCGCGCCGACCGACATGGAAAGCTGCCGCAGTATTTCCGAGTCTCCGTATCCGCCCGTGATCTTGTCAACTTTCAGTAACGGCATATTGCCCCCCGAGATACGCTTCGAGCACTTCCTTGTTGCCACGGACCTCTTCGGGCGAGCCCTCGACCAGCTTGCGCCCTTCGCTCATGACGATCACGGGATCGCACAGGCTCATGACCATGTTCATATCGTGCTCGATCAGCAGGAACGTGATGCCGCGCTCTTTGGCAAGGTACTGGATGTTGGTCGAAATATTCTTGAGCAAGGTACGGTTCACGCCGGCCGCGGGCTCGTCGAGCAATATCAGTTCGGGGTCGGCCATCAGCATGCGCCCCATCTCCAGCAGCTTCTTCTGTCCGCCGGAAAGATTCACGGCGTATTCATCCTGCACATGCGTCAGTTGCAGGTATTGCAGCACTTCCAGTGCCTTGTCGCGGTTTTCTTCTTCCTGGCGCCGCACCTGGCCCCGGCGAAACAGCGCGCCCCAGATGCTCTCGCCCACCTGCTTGCCCGGTACGAGCATGAGATTCTCGAGCACGCTCATCGTGCCGTGTTCGCGGGGTATCTGGAATGTGCGGCACAACCCGCGCGCGAAGATCTGGTCGGGCCGCAGACCGGTGATGTCCTGGCCGCGAAACAGGATGTGGCCGGAATCGGGAGGGATGAAGCCGGTGATGGAATTGAAGACAGTGGTCTTGCCCGCGCCGTTGGGGCCGATAAGACCCGTAATCGTGCCGCGCTGCACGCTGAACGAACATCCGTCGACAGCGCGCAAGCCGCCGAAGCTTTTGCTTATGCCCTGAACGTCCAGAAGCGTATCGCCCGGCGTGGCGCCCGCATTGATTGGGTTCGTGTCTATTGCCATAGTCAGCGTTCGTCTCCTTGTGCCAGGCGCATCGGCCCGGTCGGAATCGTTCAGTCCTCGAGGCACACCATACACTTGCCATCGCGGCCATGGCGTCGTTTCTATTTCTGGCCGAATCTTACCATAGGCATCCGGGCCGCCATATTCTCTTTTTCCCGTACGTTTGCGCTGTCGCCGGCCTTTGCCGCACCGCGCAAAAAACGGCGCGCGCACGACCGGGCCACGCCGCGGTGCGCCGCCGCAGGCCCGTCTTGCGAAATCCGGGCGCCGGCGCATCCAGACCCCAGCGCCAGATACTTAGCACAAAAACAATCGATGCAACACCCTGATTTCCGATAGGAAATAAGGCTATGCGTAAAACGTTTTGTATTTCCTTGCATCTCACGGTATGCTCGGAGCGTTGTATCTTTCATTTATAGTTAGGAGCCTTTCCCTATGGCAACAACCGAGAAACCTGCCCGTAAACCCAATCCGGCGTTCATGAAGCCTCTTACGCCCAGCGCGACACTGGCTGCCATTATCGGCCCCGAAGCAGTGCCCCGCACCGAGGTCACGAAAAAAATCTGGGACTACATCAAACAACACAATCTCCAGGACCCCGCCAACCGCCGCAACATCAACGCCGACGCCAAGCTCCGTCCGCTGTTCGGCAAAGACCAGGTCTCGATGTTCGAACTGACCAAGCTGGTCAGCACTCATCTGAAATAAACCCGTTTCAGCAGCCCGAATACAAAAGCGCCACCCTATCCAGGTGGCGCTTTCTGTTTGCTGCCGGGGCGGTGGCGCTTAATCAGTAGTCCGAGCTTGGGGCAAAGCCCGAGAGCAGGGCCAGCCAGCCCTTGGCAAGACGGTAGATGATCCACACCAGCGCCACCAGGCCGGTTATCCAGCCGATGAAGATCAAGGTCAGGATCAGACTGATCAGTATCCACAACAGCCCCCACCAGAACGTCTTGATGACCCAGTCGAAGTGCGCCGCGTATACCGTGCCCGCCGCATCGCCGCGCTTCAGGTAGGCCACGACAAGCGACGCCACGGCTCCGGCGCCAAGGAACACCACGCTGATCACGCCCAATGCGAAAAGCCCGTAGATGATGTGTGTCAGAGCAGGCAGGGGCAACCCTTTCGGCTCTTCTGGCGGCAATGCATCGCTCATGTGATCCTCCCGGAAATCGACTGACGAATGATCCTCCCCGACCGGGGGAAGACGGCGCTTTTGCCACGTATTTTACTGTAGAGTCCCCCGGCGGGCGAGGGCGGCGGCCGAGCGGACCGTCGGGCACGGCAAGCGGGCCAGGCGCGCCCAAAGCAAACGCCCCGATCGGCGTAGTGCGGATCGGGGCGATTGGGTACAGATAAGAGCCTGACGATGACCTACTTTCACAGACGTACGTCCACTATCATCGGCGCAAAGGCGTTTCACGGTCC
>Ga0164242_10000107_pt1 | contig 97979 bp, 89 predicted proteins | sample OricomgcompostMG_FD_108783 | JGI IMG/M metagenome (GOLD analysis project Ga0164242, IMG submission 108783) | Miracle-Growth compost microbial communities from Emeryville, California, USA - Original compost - Miracle growth compost (MG) ...
CCCGATCGGTTCGTCGAAATGACATTGTTTTTTACAATTTTAGCTATAAAACTGGATTTAAAAACATCCAAAGATGTGTCCACACAGGAGCCCCTCCCGGGGGAGATTTAGAGGGGGCTAATTGCCACGTCGCCCCGCTCCTCGTTATGACGATGTATTGTTTGGCTTTTTTTATTAAAAATTTAATTCTGTCAGCAAATTACCCCACCTTTGTTATTATGCCTTTATTTACATCGCGCAAGCAGAAAAAAGATTTTAAGCTATCCTTTCAGGCTGACATGCTTTTTGTGGAACAACCCGATGGCAAACAGCAGGCTTATCCGCTTACCTGGATGCCGCGCCTGAAAAACGCCAGCGCGGAGGAACAGGCCGATTGGGTTTTTACCGATAAAGGCATCCGCTGGGAGAAACTGGATGTGGAAATAACATTACCCTGATTGCTGAAATGACGTTCGAGGAATTTTTTAAAAAGAAGAAAATCAGTCTGCAATTATTACAGCAGGCCGAACCCGCGCTTTTTTCGGAATTTGAAACACATTACCGGCAAATGGGCGAAAAGAGTTTCGATCATACCAAAAAATACTGGTTTAACCAGCTGCGCCGTAAATTTCCCGCACCGCCTGAAGTAAAGCCTGAAAAAGTAATTATAGAAAACCCCATAGCCGAACAAACCATTGCCGATACACTTACCGAGCCGGCCACCCCGGCTCCGAATGTAGGGTTTAAACCGCGCTTTAAAGCGGCAATGGCGGGTAAGCCGGCACAAGAAAAGGCTGTTCCCGAACAAGAGCCTGCCGCAACGGAAGAAAACGCCACTCCGAACGATCAACCGGCACCAAACGTAGGCTTCAAACCAAGATTTAAGGCCAGCATGGTAAACAAACCGGCGGAGGAAAAACCAGTATCTTCACAGGAGCCAGCCCCGGCAGAAGAAAATCCGGTTTCAAATGATACGCCGGCACCAGCTTTAGGCTTTAAACCAAAATTTCGTACAGCAGCACCAACCAAACCTGCGCAACAGGCAGCCCCCGAAACAATGGAAGCAAAAAAAGAGCATCCGGTTGACGAAGCGCCCGCCGAAACCGCCCCCAAACCTGTCGGCTTTAAGCCCAGGTTTAACGCCAAAAATATTAAACCGAAGGAAGACGGGGAATAAGTTTATTCCATATTACGCCATTGTGAGGCACCAAGCAATGGCGTTGTAAACGCGATTGCCGAACTTGTTTCAGCAACCTACGTGAAAGGAATAAACCAAGTCGACCTGTTTGATGGGGTGCTAAACAAGTTCGGCATGACTATATTTTTTAAACGCGATTGCCCTGAACGTTCATCCTAATCTCCAATCAACTAATCTCTAATTATTATCTTTACCCCATCCGGGATAAAAACCCGGCGACAACATGATCAAAGAAATCGAAATAGTATGCGCCCCCGAAGCGCATGAAGATGAGGCCGCGTTAATTAAGCTGGCGGCCGGGCAAACCGGAATAGCGGCATCCCGCATAAGCGGCATTAAAATCCTGAAACGTTCCATAGACGCCCGTGGCCGCAAGGTGGTTTACCGTATGCAGGTACGCGTTTTTGCAGATGAGCCCCTCGCGGTTGAAAGCTTTACCGTAAACTACCCTAACGTTAAAAATGCCCGGCCTGTTATTATAGTAGGCGCCGGCCCGGCAGGGTTGTTTGCCGCTTTACAATGTATTGAGAACGGCTTTAAACCCATTGTGCTGGAACGCGGCAAGGATGTTAAGCAGCGGCGGCGAGATTTGGCCGATATTAATAAGCAGGGGGTTGTTAACCCCGAATCCAACTATTGTTTTGGCGAAGGCGGGGCCGGCACCTATTCAGATGGTAAGTTATATACCCGGTCAACCAAACGTGGCGACGTAAACGCCGTACTGAAAGCTTTTGTAGCGCATGGCGCTTCCGCGGATATCCTGGTGGATGCCCGTCCGCACATCGGCACCAATAAATTGCCGCAAATTATCACCAGCATGCGCGAGGCCATTAGCAATGCCGGCGGGGAAGTATGGTTTGATACGAAGGTAACTTCGCTGATTGTAGAATTTGGCAAAATAAAAGGTATAAAAACAGCTGCAGGAGACCGTATACCGTCGGACGCCGTGATACTGGCTACCGGTCATTCGGCGCGGGATGTTTTTGAAATGCTGCACCGGCAGAATATATTGATTGAAGCCAAACCATTTGCCTTAGGTGTGCGCATAGAACATCCGCAGGAGATTATTGACCGGGCGCAATACCATTGCGATAGCCGTGGCGAATACCTGCCGCCGTCCTATTATAGCCTGGTGGAACAGGTGGACGACCGGGGCGTATTCTCCTTTTGTATGTGCCCGGGCGGCATTATCGCCCCCTGCGCTACCGAAGCCGGTGAAATTGTAGTGAATGGCTGGAGCCCCTCCAAACGGAATAATCCTTATGCCAATTCGGGCACGGTTGTGCAAATTAACCTGGAAGATGTTGCGGGAAAGGTGGATGACCCGTTTAAGCTGCTTCATTTTCAGCAGCAGATAGAACAGCTGGCTTTCGCAGCCGGGGGCGGCAGCCTGGTGGCTCCTGCGCAACGGATGGTTGATTTTGTGGAAAGAAGATTATCTGTCGATCTGCCTAAAAACTCCTACCTGCCCGGAACAAAAAGCGTGGAACTACAAGAGGTACTGCCCGCTCGTATTAACGAACGCCTGCGAAAAGCCTTACCCATATTCGGAAAAAAAATGAAGGGGTATTATACTAATGAGGCTATTTTGGTGGGTGTGGAATCGCGCACCTCATCCCCGGTTAAAATACCGCGCCACAAGGAAAGCCTGCAGCATCCGCAGGTGGCCGGTTTGTATCCCTGCGCCGAAGGCGCAGGATACGCGGGCGGCATTATTTCTGCCGCTATTGATGGCATTAACTGCGCTAACGCTGCCACCAAACTATTATCGTAATTTGATGGTTTAGTAAAATGATCTACCATTCCGAGTGGCATGAAGATTGGCATAAAGGATGGGGGTCCTGCAATGGTCGGATCCTTCACTCCGTTAGAATGGCAGGCAAAACGGATAATCAAGTTTATGAAAACAGGTGAGAAACTAATACAGGAGCTGGAAGAAGTACTATCGGGCGAGCCCTGGTACGGACCGTCCATTTATGATATTTTAGGTCGGGTTACTTTTGAATCGGCCTATGAAAGGCCTTTGCCCGCCGCGCATAACGTAGCTGAAATTATTTTGCACATGCTCAGTTGGACAGAGGAAGTAATGGACCGGCTGAATGGCATGACAGCGGGCAACCCATCCAGCGGCGACTGGCCCGAACCCGGGGCGCCCGATGAGCAGAAATGGCAATTATGGATCGATGACCTTAAACTGGCCAATGTAAACCTGGTTAAAATTATCGCGGGTTTTCCTGAAGCGCAATGGTTGGAACCAATTAATGATAAACGCGGTTATGCACCTGTAGCTACTTACAAGGAACTGGTAAGGGGCTTTATACAGCACCAAATATATCACGCCGGGCAAATTGCCGTCCTGGTAAAATAATTAAAAACCCTCCCCAAATGGAGAGGGTTGAGAGAAAACTATCTATATAATATCTTCATATTATTAGTACTTAAACCTGATGGCATAATAGCCCATTTATTGGCATGGAACGGGGTATAAGTAATATCAGCCATGTTGATATCATAGAATTTTTTCCATTCCGGATGCTCGGTATCATATTTGCGCATATAATTGGAAGACAGGTTGGTCGCTATGATTTCGAATTTGTTTTTACCGGCTACCAGCACGTTTTGCGGTATGCTTAAACGGAAAGGAATACTCCAGGCGGTGCCTACATATTTGCCGTTGATGGTAAGCCTGGCCGATTCATTTACCGTACCCAGGTCAATCACCACATCCTTTTTAGCTACTACATTAGCCGGGATATTTACATAACCGGTGTATTTGGCCGGCCCGGTATAAAACGCGGCAGTATCGCTTAACGAGGTCCATGATTTCAGCCCATCCAGTTTAAAGGTTTTATGATAATTTGGGCGGCCACCTAAAAATTGCAGCTCCCAGCTGGTATTAACCGCAAAATCCTGGTAATTACGCGGCGCGCTTGCGGCGGGGGCAACAGCTGCACCTTCCAGCACAAAGCATGACTGGCTTGGCAACAGCGACAAATAAATTTGCCCTTTAGCGTTTCTGGCAAAATTAAACTTTTTGTTGGTAAGCGGATCATAACCTGTAAAGTGGGTATAGTTGCCTGAACTTAAAGTAACCCAGCCTTCCGAAAATTTATTGTTCAGGTTACTGATAAAATAAACTGTTTTGCCATCGCGTTTTTTGCGGATAAACGACAGGCCTTCGGGAGCTATCATTTCCTTTAATACCTTGTGGCGCAGCAGTTCGGCGTTCATGTCCTTAGCTACAAAAAAGTGGGCCTTATCGGCATTCATAACGGCTTTTACTTTTTCAAAAGCTGCGCTGTTCTCTTTAAAATTACCGTAACCCATTGGGTTATCGGGCATGTTTTGGTCAAAAATAATAGTCGCGCCCTGTTTGCCTAAGGCCAGCAAGCGGTTCATAGTTGCTTTGGGCAGGTAAGGCGTGTACGGAATTACCAATACCTTGTAAGTACCGCCTGCAGTTTGCAGTTTGTTACCCACAACCTTTAACGCGTTGATCTGCCTGTCGGAAATATAATCGAACGAAAAACCGTTGTGCCATAAATCAGAAGATAACTTGCCAAAACGGTGTTCCATAAACCAGGTATCGGAGTGGTGCACGTCCAGTTGGTGCACGCTTTTATCGGCGGTTTTAATATCGCCCCACACATCCTGAATAGGGAAATATACCAGCACATCATTATCGGGCTTGCTGGTTTGCAAAATGCTTTGGCTGTTAAAAATGTATTTGGTCAGGAAAGGGAATTCGTTATAAAAATGCGAGGTAGGCCCCCAATTGGTTGAGGCATAAAATAACCATCCGGGATATTTTTCGGCCTGCGGCGAATAAGTGGTACCATGAAAAAATATATGGTTGATGCCTGCTGTCCATAGCTCATCTACCTGTGGTTTAGCTTGTGATAAGGATACTTTAAAATGATTGGCCAGCCAGGTTCCGGTTTCGGAACTTACCAGGTGCTTGCCGCTCACTTCCGCTTCAGACGACGCGAACTTCATCATTAACGGGCTTGGGCGGCCTTTTGATAGCGGGTAATCCTGATCTACCCGTAATAGCGGGATAGGGAAATTACTGCTGCCGAAAGCTTCCGTTTCCGGAATGGTGGCCAGGCTGTAAAGGTCCAGAATATTAGCCGGTGAACCGTGCGCCTGGTAACGGGTAATAAAGTGATGCTGGGCACTCCACTGGGTCCATACCCTCGAAGTTTCATACAATAACTCCGACAAGGTTTGCTGATAATCCATTTTGATCAGCTTGCTTTCCTGCCCGTAATTGGCGCTATCCACAAATATTTTGGCTACCGTCCGCAAGTCATATCCGCGCCTTTTTTTGAATTCATTCAGGAAGTTGTGCGTCCAGTTGGCACCGTATACTTCGTACGAATCGTTATACATACTGCGCAGGTTGCTCAGGTTTTTATTGGCAAAAGCACTGTCAAAACGTTCCAGGTATTTGCGCATTAACTGAGGGTCGTACGGGTCATACACATGGCCTTCGCCCCCGGGGGCGGCGCGTTTTACTTTTTGCATGGTACTTACCCCGGTAAACTCACCATTTTTATACACCCATTTTTCGGCGCTGGCGGCTTCGCTTACGTTAGGCCCGCCAAAGGGCCAGCCGGTACCGGTGGTCATATCAACACCAAGGCCCAGCTTTTTGGCCTCTGCCAGCACTACCGCCAGCGATTTCATATACTTGGGGCCTAAAAATGGCTGAAACTGGCTCTCGTAACCTTTTACCCCGTAAATAGGAATGATATGCACACCGCCTATACCTACATTTTTAAATTGCTGCAGGCTGTGGATCAAATCTTTATCGTTTACGGCATTCCCCATCCACCACCAGTAGGTCCAGGGTTTGGCTGTGCTGACCTGGGCACGAACTACGTTTCCAGACATCGTTAAACAGCCTATGGTCATCAATAAGGATAGTCCTATTTGTTTCAGGTTCATTCTCATGTTTAAGATCTTTAACCGGATGTGGTACCGGCAATAAAATTGGTTTATTAGTTTTGGTTGGTCAATATTATAAAATTAAAGCCAATTTACTAACCTGCACTATCCTATTGTATTTATATCATAATTGTGACTTACTTACAGTGGCAGTGCCGCACATTAATATCTTAATTTAAATGTGACGAGGTGCGACAAATTGTGGAAAAACAACAGGATTGCCGGGTATATTGTATCACCATTTTTATAAAACCAATTGCATCATGTTCCGCGCATTAAGTTGTGTTGAACTTGTCACAATAACAACGGTACAATTTCCGTGCAGGTTTGCTTATCTCGTGGGTTGCTGAAACAAGGTCAGCACGACAGCAGAATGCCAGGCCGGCCATAAGCAGAACGGGCAGCAAACTATTCAATATGATAAAAAAATACCCGAATGTGCAAAGCAACATTATATTTGGCTTGCCAAACTATAATTAGCCAATGGACTCACCGAAAAATTTGCCTGTACTTGATGCTACAGAATTACGTGTACTGGGATCGTTAATGGAAAAAAGCCGCACCACGCCCGAATATTACCCGATGTCGTTAAACGGACTTACCGCGGCCTGCAATCAGAAAACATCCCGGAAACCTGTTGTACAGTACGACGAGGAAACCGTAGCCCTGGCACTGGATTCGCTAAAAAAACGCTGACTGATATCTACCGCTACCGGAGGATCGAGCCGTACGGTTAAATTCAAACATAATTTCGCTATTGTATTCCCGGTGCTGCCGTCGGAAGTATCGCTTATCTGTCTGCTGATTTTGCGCGGACCGCAAACACCTGGTGAACTTAATACCAATTCGGGCAGGTTATATGAGTTTGAATCGATAGACGAAGTGCAGCAGGTATTGGAAAAACTGGCCGCTGATGAGCCTGCTTATGTTGTACAATTACCCCGCCGCTCTGGCCAAAAGGAAGTGCGTTACGCTCATCTGTTAGCCGGCGAACCGCAAATACCCGACGATGACCAGGAGCAACCCATTATACATTCAAGCAGCGGACTGGAAGCGCGTGTGAGTAAGTTGGAACAAGATTTGGCCGAAATGAAAACCGCTTTTGACCAACTGATGAAAGAATTGATGGGTTAGATTGTCGGGATTAGCCCCCTATGTGTCGTTTTTGCACGTGCCGGTAAATAATAGCATGCCTTAATTTTGTTGGTACAAAAAACTCATTAATATGGCAAAAGCGATTTGGGAAGAATTATCAGCAACTAAAACATTGTTGCTGCAAACTATTAAGGCTTTTAAAGCCGGGCAATTCAATTCAGTTCCTTTTCCCGGCAGCTGGACGGCGGGGCAGGTATCGGAACATGTTCTGATCTCTGCCTCAGGGGGAATAAATGTTTTGCAGGGCGAGAGCCAAACTACCGGGAGAAATCCGGAGGAAAAGATCATTTCTCTGCGCGATCTTTTTCTCGATTTCAATATTAAAATGACCTCCCCCGATTTTGTTCAACCTTCCGGCGTACAGCGGGATAAGGACGAGATCCTACATTCATTAGGTGATACTTTTGAAAAGATAATAACCCTCTCAAAAAAACTGGACCTGACCTTAACATTCACGGGGTTTGAGATGCCGCAGTTCGGGTTACTAACCCGGCTGGAATGGTTATCCTTTATTCTTTACCATACACAGAGACATATCAGGCAGCTGCAAAATATTCAGGCCTGTTTTTAACAGTAGCATTCTGTAAGTCCATTATTAACACAAAAGGCCGGCCTTCAAAATGAAGGCCGACCTTATATTAAAGTTTAGGTAGTTACGTTTTTGCTTACCAGTCCGGATTCTGGTAGTCCGCTTGCTGAGCCGCTGTCATTGGTTGCCCGTTAACAGTTGTTGCGTTTATTTGCGTTTGAGGGATTGGCCTCAATTTATCTTTTGGCACAACGTTTACGGCATCTTTATTAAATAATTTAGTACGCTCATAAAATGTTTCGGTACGTACCAGATCTTCCCACCGATAAAATTCGCCGCACAGTTCACGGGTTCTTTCGTTTAACATAAAGTGAATAAAACGGCTGGCTTCGTCAGTAGCGCTTGGCGGATAATTCTCGCTTGGGGCGTTAGTGCTAAATAGCGTTTCAGTGGCTTTTAAATTGTTATATGTGTCAGATACGTCGCCTTTTGTGCCGCCATCAAACATCCAGGTTTGCGGATTTTTAAACTCCCCCTGATGATAGGCCGCTCTTTGCCTCAGCACGTTAATATATTCCAGCGCTTTAGTATAATTACCCTTACGCCCATAGGCCTCTGCCGCGATAAGGTAGGTTTCGCCTAAGCGGGCCAATATCCCATTACGTACACCTTTTTCTTCATTATAAGAATTGGTAACACGAACCGGGTCGAGCATTTTTACCAGCGAAAGATATTTATTGTTACTAAAACCTTCCAATACAGGGCCTCCTGGTGTGGTAGTATAATAACGGGCATATACCTTATACCTGTATTTTGCCAATTGAGCCGTTGTTAACGGGTTATTTTTATTATTTACAATGAATAAAGCAGCGGTATCGCCTACGCCAAATTTCTTAACCCCTACCAGCGACGGATCAGGCGCATCAGTACCGGAGAAAACAGGCACCGTTTTATCCTGAACATCTGTCGCATTGCGATAATACACTGTCCGGAAGCTTTTATAAAACCGTGAGTCATTTTTACGGTCGAATAGGTCAATGGTATAATCTGATGGCCCTAAACGGCGATATGGTCGGCCATTAAAATTGTCCACGTTACGCAAAAGCCCGGGAATACCTACATCATATTGCATAAGATAATATTCATGTGTACGATTACCGGAGGAACCATTCAATATCGGATCATTTGTAAACTGCGCCGCGAAAATGATCTCCTTGCTGGCCTGAGCATTCTGAAACTTGGAGTAATCGCCGGCAGGCGGCGGGCCATTTTGCCCAATTGCCGGGGTTTCCACTTGTGGGTACTTAGCCGGATAAACACCGTTCCACAAGTTCATATAATCGGGCTCCAGACTGTAATTAGCTTTATCATTAATTACCAGGTCGGCATAATAAGCCGCGCTATCAATATCTGTCGGCTGTTGTCCACGCACGTCAGTAACCGCGCTGCCACGGGTTAAATAAACCTTAGCCAAAAAATGATCGGCGGCTCCTTTTCTTGCACGCCCCGGTTCAATTGTACCAGGTGCAAGATTTTCGTCTGCATACCTAAGGTCGTTGATGATCTGTTTATAGATATCCGGCACCGATGCGCGGGGGAAGTCGGTTACCTTTTTTTTGATGGGGCTTAACACTAAAGGCACTCCGCCAAACTGCTGCACCAACTGAAAATAATAATACCCGCGCAAAAAATGCAGTTCGGCCAGGCGTTGCGTAATCTGCTCCGGCGTGCCCAGTAATTTCGAAGTAGCGCTTTTATAAAGCGGCAATTGTTCCAAACCGGTATTGCAGCGCGCTATCCCCAGGTAATCCTGTACCCATAGGTTATTCAATAAACCTTCTGCCGAACTTAAAGCCGAGTTATAACTATTATAATATTCGTAGTTGTATTGGTCGCCTTCAATAAATTCGTCTGTGCCAAAATTGAACAGGGCATAAGCCTGCTCGCCTTCAAACTTAAAGCGAACCCTTTCATAAGCCGATTTCACCAGATCTTCCAGGCCCTGGTCTGTTGTATAATAATCCTGTGTAAGCGTACTTACCAACTCTTCCTTGATAAATTTTTTGCATGAAGAAATGCTTAAACTTATCATCAGTGTTGTTAACAGTATAATATATTTTTTCATCTCGTAATTTTTAATGATTATCACCTATTTATATACCTGCTTTTATCCCAAACACAAGGCTCCTGTAACTATAAGATGATGGAGAAGGGCTTGCCGTGCTGCTTGAGGGATATGAACGAACAAAAGGCACTGTTTCCGGATCGTACATTTTAAACTTGCTGAACAGAAACGGATTAACTGCGTTTACAGATAATGTCAGGCTCCTTAGTTTTATCTTTTGCAAAATAGAAGCCGGCACCTGGTATGACAGTAAGATGCTCCTGATTTTTGCATAGGACCCATCCTGAAAACTATTAGCCTGCCAGTAAAGCGGTATATCGCTGGTGTTATTTGGCTGCGGGTAATCATTAGATGGGTTAGTTGGTGTCCAATAATTCACTTTAGCCGATTGGTAACGCCCCACTAAACTTGGGCGCGGGGTACGTACCAGGCCCCCGTGGCTGATATATAAAAAGGCGGTCAATTCAAACGCTTTATACCTGAGCGTATTATTAATACTACCTGTCCATTTAGGGCTTGGCGAACCCAGCGAAACCTTATCGGCCTCTGTAATGACAGTATCTCCGGTCATATCCTTCACCCGGATACGGCCCGGCTGCAGGGCGGTATTTTTATCGTTACCCGCTTTTTTCCAATAATAATCATATAAAATACCTCCGGGTTGCGCGTCGCTGTTCTGGAATATACCTTCCGATACATAATCGTAATATGACTGGATAGGGTACCCTATAAACCATTGGCTGCCCAGATCGTTGTTGGCCGAACCATCAAGGGTAACAATAGCTTCCTTATTTTTCGAGAATACAAAATCAGTAGACCATTTGAATGCTCCCTGATTAATGTTAACGGTAGAAATATCTATGTCTATACCCCTGTTACGCACCTGCCCCAAATTAACTAACAGCGTGCTATAACCAGAAGCATCCGGTAATTTCTGTCTTTGAATTTCATTGGAGTTTGATTCATAAACGTCAATAGAGCCTGATATTCTGCCCCTAAACAAGTCGTAATCCAAACCAATATCCTTAGTGGTCGTTTTTTCCCATGTTAAATCAGGCAGCGGAAGGCCGTTGGGGGCATAACCCGAAGCCGGGCTTCCGCCAAAATCATATTGAGTTATCCCTAATGTGCCATTCGTCAGATAGGGATCAATGCCGGAGTTGCCTACCGAACCCACACCTACACGCAGTTTCAACTGATCAATAAAATTGAACTTTTTAATAAAGTCTTCCTGATCAAGCCTCCACGCAACTGAACCCGACGGGAAGGATTTACCCTGATGTAATGCCGATAAAACGGAAGAGGCATCGTACCTGTATCCTCCTGTCAGGATATATTTACCATTAAAGGTATAAATTAAGCGCGCCAGATAGGAATTGAGGGTGGACTGTCTGAAGTTGCCGGAATATGTTACCTGGCTATTTTTATTATTCTGTAACGAATACCATAACTGGCTCTCGTAAGTAAGATCGGTAGCGCTGGCATTAACACCCTCCCGGCGGTTCTTAACTAACTCCTGAACAACAGTGGCGTTTATTTGGTGTTTTTGGGCGACAGTGGTATTATAACTTAACTGATTTTGCAGTGTCCAGTTAAAATCGGAGGTGGTTGAGTAAGAACCCGTAGGGGCGCCACCTGCCCTCCCTGATGATATGGAACCATTAAATGAGCCATTTCTGCGGTTATTGATATCGGCGCCAAAGGTGCTTTTATAACTCAGCCCGGGCATTATATTTATCTGGGCGTATACGTTGGTTAGTAGGTGACTTATGCGGCCCTCGTTTTTAACGCTGTTAGGGTCGTTAAGCGGGTTAATAATATTACTGTCATTACCCGGCAAAAGTATAAAATTCCCTTCGCTGTCATAAGGCTGGGCCAGGGGTAACTGTCCGGCCGTTCCGCCATATACATCGGTGCCGGTATTTTGTATAGCGCTTGAATAATTGATATTGCCGCCCGCGTTAAAAAATGTTACCGGCTTAAAATTGGCGCTGGTTGAAAAACTGTAGCGGGTATAATCCTGCCCCGGCACTATACCCTTCTGGTTAAAATAACCCATAGAGAAAGTACTGCTGAACTTATCGGTGCCCCCGGCTATGGAAAGATTTTGATTTTGTGTGGAACCGGTGCGCAGACCATCTTTCAGCCAGTCGTAAGAAGGAATTTTTGATGGGTCGTAAACTGCAACCTGGTCAAGCACAGGATAGCCCAGGCTTTGCAGCAGCGCTTTTTCGGTAGCAGTAGTAGGGCGCATAACCGCGTCGAATATATGATTTTCCGGATCGTACTTCGTGAAGGTATAACCCGCTAACGCGTTCTTCAACACAGTTGGATCGCCGCCAAAAAGCGCAGCGTCAGCCAAAGGGTCGGGGAAATAACGCTGGTCGACGCTGGAATTTTTTAAATCCGCGTTATATGATTTGCTGCCGATAAAGGCATCCCTTTTAAACTGGGTATATTCCGGACCATTGAACACATCCAGCTTGCGTAATATATTATCAAATGAAGTGGTTCCGCTGTAATCAATAGTTACTTTGCCTGCCTTACCTTTTTTGGTAGTTACCTGTATAACCCCGTTAGCGCCGCGCGAGCCATAAATAGCTGTTGCCGATGCATCCTTCATTACGTCTACCGATTCAATATCCAAAGGGTTAATATCGTCAATGCTTGACGTTGGCGGAAGCGGAACGCCATCCACCACCACAAGGGGATCATTAGTAGCCGTTAAAGAACGGTTGCCCCGGATACGGATTGAAGAACCTGAACCCGGTTTAAATGAACTTGGCGTAGCAACCAGGCCCGGTACCTGCCCCTGTAAGGCGGAGCTTAAATTGGTGGCAGGGATTTTATCCATTTTTTCCACATCTACCGATGAAATGGCGCTGGATACGTCGCCCCGTTTTTGGGTACCGTAACCAATTACCACCACTTCGGTTAGTGACTTGGATTCGGTAGCTAATTTAACATTAACCACAAGGCTTGCGTCTAATGGTACACTTTGTGTTTTGTAGCCTATAAAACTAAAGGTTAGCGTCCCGGTTTTAACACCATCCGGCAAACGCAAGTTATACGCGCCGTTAATATCCGTAACAGTGGCGGCACTTGTACCCTCCAATTTGATACTGACACCGGGTAAAGTTATCCCGTTTTCGTCAACCACCTTACCTGTAACTACATCTGGCGGCAATGCGGCAATCCTTGTTGAAGTTGCTGTTTTGGGTTTTAAAATAATGGTGTGATCAAATATCTGATAGGTAAACGGCTGATTGGCAAAACACTCCTGTAATACTGTTTCCAGCGGCGCGTTACTAACGTCAATGGAAACTTTATTGGTTTTTTGAAGCAATTCATCCGTGTATAAAAAATAGTAATTAGCCTGCTTGTTAATTTGCCGGAATATCTTTTGTAATGAGACATTTTTTTCGGACAGCGTAACATTCTGCGAGTAGGAAACCGCGCTTACATGCATACTGAATACCAGTAAAATAACAGTGGTTAGTTTCATGATCCGGAGTGTTTTAGATGCCAGCCTGGAGTGCCGGCAAAAACATTCATTGTAAAAATTAAAATTCATACTTTTACATCGTATAGGTTAAAAAATCAATTGGTTAGTAATTGCATACGGCCAGCTGTTGATCTGTATAGTGCCGGGAGCGCTGCAACGCTTCCGGCTTCTTTAATCAAAAGCCTGTTTGTTGTTGTCTTCTTCTTAATTGGTTTGTATTGATGGGATTACCGTGTTACGGTAACTTTTCGTCCGTCAATGCTGAAATGAACCCCTCCTGTCAGTTCAAGCATATTTAATATTTGTGAAATGTTATTATTGCGTGAAATACTGCCCGAAAAATGGGTTTGCGGTATACCATCGCGATACTCTATTTCAACGTTATACCATCTGGCTATTTCTTTCATTACACTTTCAACATCTTCACTGTCAAAAAGAAATAAATTATTTTTCCAGGCTACCGATCCATTTACATCAGTTGTTGCCACATTGATTTTTGCCGGCGGCATATCAATCAAAAGATCGCGCTTAATTGAGGCCTGCTCACCCGGGACAATCATTTTGCTTTGTTTACCATTAGACACTTTTACAGAACCTTCCAGCAGGGTTACCTTTACAGCATCCTCGTTACGGTAAGCGCTTACATTAAAGTGTGTGCCCAGTACCCGCACAACGGTGTTATTGGAGAATACTTTGAAAGGCTTATGCTTGTTTTTGGCCACCTCAAAATAAGCCTCGCCGGTTAGGTACACCCGGCGCTCGTTACCGCTAAATACGATAGGGAATTTAAGTGACGATTCCGAGTTAAGCCAAACCATAGTACCATCGGGCAGGGTTACCTTGTATTTACAACCGGCCGGCGTGTTAATAACATTGTAGTAGCCGCCATTAATGCCCGCACGGCTGGAAAGCAGTTTATAGCTTAACAGGCCATGACTTGAAGTTATATTTAAACCGGCGTAGCTTTTTACCATACCACTGGTATGCCCATCCATTATCACTACCGAGCCATCAGCAAGCGTAAGCCGGGCTTTATCTGTACCGGGGGGGATATCGTTTTTATATTTGCTTCCCTTAATAACAGAAGCTACCTGCGTTGAACCCGGCAGGGGTGACCGGTAAAGAATTATCCCCACTGAAAGCACCGCGAGAATAATAGCCGCGTATTTCCATTTTTGAATAAAAGTAAAAACTTTATGAGTGAAGGATACCTTTTTTGTACGCAGCATGATATTTTGCCAGGCATCGCGGGTGTTAATGGATGCCAGGAAATCCAGTTCGGCTTTAACCATGCCTTCATCCTGCAGTTTTTCAAGCAGCAAGGCATTTTCGGAGCTTTCCCTTATCCACTCGTTAAGCTTAATTCGCTCAACGGCAGATAACTCACCCCGCAGGTGCTTTACAATAAGGACAGCATATTGATATGCTTCGTAATTGTTATCCATAAAGATGCTTTTAGGCTGCGCCAAAAAAGACGCATTAACTGGTTATGCCTGTAAAGACACCTTAGTGTAACAAACGGGTGACAAGAAATTAAAATATTTTCTGCGAGCTATATCTACACAGATACTTTCGCTTTCATTCGCGGCGCAAACTGTTCACCGGGTTGCGGGTCGCCGCTCTGATAGATTGAAAACCGATGGTTATCACCGCGACCACTAAGGAGAGGCAACCGGCGCCCAAAAAAAGCCAGGCACTGAGTTCCGCCCGATAGGCAAACGTTTGCAACCATTGTTGCACACACCACCAGGATACCGGCGTTGTAATAATGACCGCCAGGCCAACCAGGTAAATAAATTCACGGCTGAGAAGGCTTGTCAGCTGTGCCGCGCTCGCGCCCATTACTTTCCGTATGCCAATCTCCTTGGTACGCCGGCGGATGAAAAAGGCGGTCAATGCAAAAAGCCCGGTGATTGAGATAACCAGCGCCACACCTCCAAAAAAGGTAATGATCTTTTGCAATCTTGCATAGGAGCTGAAAAGCGCCTGGAAATTTTCATCCAGGAACGTATAGCGCATCGGGAAATCCGGCTCTATTTTTTTCCAGGCCTGTTCAATAGCCGCGATGGAGCCGCCTGCCTGTTTGCCGGCTATCTTTACCAGGATAGCGCCGCCAGACTGGAACATGCAGGCATTGTTACCAATGGTATACACCTCCGGCTGGATAGTCATTTCAAAACCACTTTCATTGAAGTCGCGTACCACCCCGATCACCTGGACGGGTATGCTGTCGCAGCCCGGAAAGTAAATGACCTTGCCAACCGGGTCGGCAAGGCCCAGCTTCCCGGCTGCCGATTCGTTGATGATCGCCGTCCGCGTATGCTGGTCGCCTGTTTCGTTTGTAAAGCCCCGGCCTTTTAATAAAGCAATGTGCAGTGTCCGGAAATAATCTTTGCTAACCTTTACGGATGCCATCCGGAATGGTTTACCCGCATATTTAAAACTGATCGTGTTAGTATCAATAAAGAGGTGGTCGCCGGGTACCTTGGTAGTCTTGGAAACCGCGCTAACTCCGGGTAGGGAAAGCAGCGTTTGCTGCATAACGTCAAAGCCTGCATCGCGGGTTTGCTGCGTGGCCTCTATCCGCATAACCTGTTCGCCGGAAAAACCCTTATCCTTAGTCTCCATGTAGTGCATCTGCGCCCTGATCACCAGGATCGCAGTGATAAAAAACACCGAAACCATAAATTGTATCACGATCAGGCCGTTCCGCAACAGCCTGCCCTTGGTGCCGCTGGAGTAATCGCCCTTCAATACCTTCGTTGTATTAAATTGTGAGAGAAACAGCGAAGGATACAAACCAGCTAATATGGTTACCGCCACCAGGCATAAGGCGATCTGCAAGAGCAGGCTGAGCGTACCATCCTGCTGCCAAAAGGTTAGGTGAATATTAAACGAACTATTAATATATGATAAGACAACACCGACTGCCAGGATAGCCAGGCCTGAACTGACCAGGCATTGCAGCGCGGTTTCGGTCATGAATTGGAAAACAAGCTGCCCGCGGCCCGATCCTAAAACCTTGCGCACCCCTACCTCTTTAGCACGCCGCATAGACTGCGCGATGGCGAGATTGCTAAAATTTATTGCCCCGGCAACCAGCAGCAGCACCGCCAATAGGAGCAAAACAGAAGCTATACGGAAATTACTGCTTCCGTGCTTGGGGAAATTATAGATCTTTGACGCCGCATCGACAAATAATACCGTCGCCTGAGGGTTATTCCTATAAACTGTATAGCTTCTATTATCGGTTTTCAAGTGCCCGGCATAATACACCCGGTTAATGGCGTCCTCAATCTGCGCATCGGTTTCCGGGTGTCTGAGTTTTATATAGGTTTGATAGGAAAAATTTCCCCAAGTATTCTGTTTGCCATTAGGATCACGTATCAGCACTTCTACTGGCAAGTGCGTGGGGCCGGACGGAGATTGCAGCACGCCGGTTACCACGTAAACTGCCGCGTTGTATAGTTTAAGGGTTTTGCCTACCGGGTTTTTATCGCCAAACAGTTTATGGCTTAGTTCCTGGCCGATCACTGCGGTGTTCGGCTGGTTGAGCGCTGTAACGGCGTTACCTTCGGTCAAGCGGTAGGGGAACACTTTTAAAAAGCAGGAGTCCACCGTCACGATATTTTTTTGGTAGATTTTTTTATCGCCGGCAGCTACCAATAGCTCGAAATCGCCCGAAGATTGCAGCATGGTCGCGGCTTCGGCGTTGGGATAATTCTGCGCCAGCAAGCTCGCCAGGGGCGCAGGCGTATTAGTTAAAAAATCCTGGTGGTACTGTATCGAAACCCGGTACACCTTTTTCATTTCCGGGCTCCAGCTGTCGTAGCTCAGCTCATAGTTCAAATAAAGCAGGATAATGACAAAACTGGCCAGCCCGGCAGCCAGGCCAAGCATATTTATTATGCTGTAACTGAGGCTTCCCAGAACGTTCCGCCAGGCTGTTTTAATAAAGCTCCTGATCATGATAATTAAATGCAGAAAATGAAAATTGGCCCATGCCATACCCATGCGGCAAAATCAATGCCGGTAAAGCAATTAGTTGATTTACAATAAAATAGTACCTGAATGTTTTGAATTAGCCGTACGATTCCGTACACCCGCTGTTCGCTATTGATACTTCAAAAAACTATCCGATTATAGTATCACCCTCATAAGTGGAAGCTAACCGGCCCGGTTCAATGAATTGTTTAGTGGAAATACTTAATAACGGTTACTATTGCGCTTTTACCAGCGTTACATCATCCACATAACAAAAAGCATTTGCCGCGCCCTCTCCCACAAACCCGATCTCCACCTTTCCGGCTTTCACAGGAATATTTGTTAGGGTAATGGTTTGCCAGGATCCATTTTCATCCTTAATACTGTAGTTAAGCGTTTTGCCATTGCTTTCCGCGTACATTTCCAGCTTGGTGAAACCGGCGCTGTTTTTTACCCTGGCGGTTAATGTATAGCGCCCATTTTTCAAACTTACATAGGGTGAAGAAGTAATTACCTGCGACACTTTGCGCTTGAAATCAACCTTGTCGCTAATATTCAGGCTCTTTTCGCCTATAACTAACTTTCGGTCGCTCTCGTTGTTCATGTGGTTTAATACGGCCGAATTGGCGCTGCCAACTTCAATCTTATTTCCAGCTATAACTGTGGTAAGCCAACCTGTTAATTGTTGTTGAACCGGTTTAACACTGCTCGGAATGGCTTTACGGTCGGCCTCAAAGCTGCCATTCTTTACATAGTTATTATCACCGGCTACTTCCCATTTACCAGTTTTGGCATCAACGTTCCACGAGCTCAGCGAATTAAAATACGGCACTTTACCATCAAATGAAAGCGGGCACCATTGATTGTACCCTAATCCGTTGCCGGCTAAATCGGCCCAGCGGTCGCCGCAGTATATTACGGTTTCCTGTTTGCTGCCTTTTATGGTGTAAAAGAAACCGGTTTGTGTCACATGCGCGTAGTCATCGGCAACGCCGTTTATTACCAGCATATTATCGGTGGGCGTATAAGGCCCCCGGATATTATCCGCAACAAGGTAATAGGCATAAGAAGCATCCCATCCATATAAATTTGACGCGCACATATAATATCTGCCTTTATATTTAAACATACAATTACCTTCGCGACCTTCGCCCTGGTAAACACGCGTACAATCCAACAAGTTTACTTTTCCGTCTTTAACACCAATCTCGGACACATATATTTTGTTTCGCCCTTTTCCGTACGAATAAATTAAATATGACTTACCAGTATCTTCGTCAGTAAACACCGTCTGGTCGCCGGTGTTGGAAGTGCCGATCATGGCCTCCATGCTTATTTCCTGATGCCATGTAAACTGGCCCACCGGCGAATCGGAAACAGCAATGAGTACCTTGCTGCCATGCTGTACAATCATGGCGTATTTATTTAGTTCCTTAATATAAGCCACGCCTAAACGGCCCACCCAGCCGCTCCTGCCATTCTGATTGATATTTCCTTTGGTTAAAACATCTCCCTCAAATGTCCAGTTCACCAAATCGGTAGAACTATAGCAGGTTACCGACTGGAACGCGCTGCTTGCTTGTGTGGTAAAAGGCGAGTTGCGATAATTATCGGCTGCCATGTAATGTACGCCATACCAATAATATTTTTTTACCCCGGTTGCCGGATCAGCAAATTTGAATATACCACCCCCCTGACTGTAAATTGGCTTTCCATCCTTCGTGTTCCAAAATACGTCGTTTTTAATATTGTGCGTTTGTGCGCTCGCGATATTAACTGCAGCCATTAAAAAGCACAGGGATAAACTCAAACAAACAGCTTTTCTGATCATAAGGATTCGCATCATTTTTAGGGAACTATAGGATTTACAGACAATTGGTTTATAAAAATGCAGTATTATTTGAATTAAGGCATCCTGTACTATTCTGATAGCAAGTGGCATATCTCTCAGAAGCTGTCTGAATTTGTTTTTTTAGCTATTATTATAAACATTAAACCACCGCGTCATTCGGGCGTAACGTGGCAATTAGCCCCCTCTAAATCTCCCCCAAAAGGGAGACTTTCTTTTTTAGTCCCTCTCCCTCGGAGAGGGATTATTCATGTTTTAATCGTTTTCAAAGGTATTCATCAGGGCTTCGCCGTTTAGGGTGAGGCTTCGGGGATTATTAATATCAGATTGTTTTTCAATGGCATTAATGAGCTCCCTTCGGTCGGTTGTCCACGTCGCTACGCTCAATGACGTTCTTTATTATTTTTAAACAGCCTCTCAGTAAAATTCAAAAAGTGAATATATCCGGCAACCAAAAGACGCATCGCATTTCACTAAAAAGTTAACGGTTACTGAATCAATACTCCGGAGGAGCATAAGCTTTGTAGAAAAACGCCCTCCCGATAAAAGCATGCCGTAGGTATGCAACCTGTGTTTAATACCTGCGGCGCTAACCGGGCACGCGTACTGATGCTATAAAGCTATAACCCCTAACGGGGTAATTCATTAAATATGGAAGATTAAACGAGATTGGATTAATGACGGAAAAACGCAATAAAGACTACAAACAGCTCGGGACTAAGATTCCCTCTTATTACTTTAAGCGCCCGCTGTTTTTGTGTTTTTACGGTATTAACAGATATACCCAGCATATCAGCAATCTGATTATTCTTCATCTCATCCAGGTAGGACAAACGGAATATTTGCTGGCAGCTGTCAGGAAGCATGGAGATAGCCTTATGGATTTCGGCCAGCACTTCAGCCCGGATAATGGAATTGAATATCGCCTCTTCAACCGGCGAATCGGGCTGGCTGTTGATATGTTGTTCGGCAACCTTGTTATGCCTTATCACATTCAGACTGGCATTTTTTACCGTACTGTACAGAAAGTTTTTTATTGCGATAGGGTTACTGGAAACATGATGGCTATTATCCCAAAAGTTAACAAAGGCATCCTGGGCAATATCTTCGGCCTGTGGTTTATTATTAGTTATCTGGAATGAAAAATAAACCAACCGGCTATAGTATTCATCAAATAAGCCCTTCACATCAGCCTCGCTGCAAGTTTCCAGTAGTTGTTCTGAGATGTTATTTGCCATGGTTGATAAAAATACTAAACAGTTAATATTATACCCGGTATTATTTAGATGTTAAATATAGGTAACTATGGTTAATTGGTTTAACTAATATCAAAAATAAATTAACAGGTCGGTAACCTGCTGTATCCTGTATTGGATAAGATACATTAGTGCCAATATCAATATTTTTTGCAGATAAATATAATAGTAAAAACAAATAAAGAGAAGCCCTTTCAATTTGAAGAGGTTTCTCTTTATTTAGCGCTCGCAAATAGCGGTTAAGCTATTTAGCCATACGCAAAAAAGTGTGCTTGCCCGAACCGATGTTATTTACATATAAATAATTACCTTCTTGAGTAGCGTTAACCACCTTGCCGTCAACTGTTATTTTATTACCTGTCGTTCCGCTTTTGGGCACGTACACTTTAGCCTTCATATTAGTGGGTATGCTTAATGCCATAGTATAAAGTGCCGGCGTACGCTTCCATTCTATATGAATATCCCCCCTGTCGGTTGGCAAAGTACCTTTGGCGTAATCAAGCGCATGGTTAAACTCCAGTGGTTTTACCTGTATCACCGCGTTTTGCGGCGCCAGGGGTTTTATGCCCAGTATATAATTTTCGATACCCAGCAACCCGGCAGCACCCCAGGGGTGCGACAGGCTCTCATTATGCGCCGGGGCATCCCATGATTCCCAGGTTACGGTAGCGCCTTCCTTGATATTTTTTGCCCAGCCATCCCACTCGGTATTGGTATACAGGTTAATCAGGTGCGCGCCTTCATCAGCCTGCCCCAAAGCTTCGGGCAGGTAGCGAACGGTTACCATACCTACACTCATTTTCTGCTTTTTTACTTCGCTTATAACGGCATCGCGGTTAGCAGCAGGCACAATGCCCAAAGCCAGCGGATACATATTGGCGTGCTGCGAAACATGGGTGCTTGGCGAAAGATCGGCATGCAAACCGTCATCATACACCCCGCTGCTATTAATTAACTGGCTGTTGATGGCTTTTTCAATAGCCTGGGCCTTGCTGGCATATAATACACTATCGGCATTGTTGCCCACAACACCGGCAATTTTTGATACGATGTCAAAATCGGCATACGCGTAAGCGTTAATCACGGTGCGGGCCTCGGTGGTCATATCATACCCATAGCGCATTTGGCTTGGCCAATCAATAATCCCATAAATATAACCGCCGCCGCCGCCGGCCAGCTTATGGATCAGACCGGTTTTAGGGTTTTTGTAGGTATCCACATACTCCGCTATTTTCCTGAGGCGGGTATAATTATCTATCAGGAATTGGATATTACCGGTTTGCTCATAATAATCCCATATCCAAACCAGGTACGATTGGGTATAATCAGGAATATCGCGCTTGCCATCCACATTCGGGTATACAGAATTCAGCCTTCCATCGGGCCAGTATTGATCTTGTGATTGCAAAAATTCATTCAATATGCGATCGTTCATCACTCTATCGTCCATCACGCTCAGGTTTGGAGCGCCCTGCGACCAGCCATCACCTAAAAACGACCCTTTTTCGCGGGTTGGCGTATCCACAAAGCCTTCTTGCGAGCCCGCTATCAGCGAATATTTCATCAGATCCCAAACCTGGTTTAGCATAGCATTTGACGAAGTGAAGGCCGAGCGCGAAGGATCCAATTCGAAATGGCGTTGTATGAACTTCACATTATTTACGGTTAAAACATTTGGCGAATTATCTACCTCCAGGTAACGCATGCCCAAATAAACCATCGGTTTAAATGTAGCCGCGCCGCCATTCAATATAAAATAATAGGCCATGTTGGTTCCCTGGTTAATCTTGGCGGAAACCGTACCATCATCGTTCAACACATAACCGCCGCGCATGGCTACTTCATCGCCGGCTTTGCCGCCAGTAAAGTTGATAACCGGCATGCCTGCGTAAATTTTACCCAGATCGATAATATATTTACCGCCACCTAAACTGGTTACGCTAACGGGTGTAATTTCCTTTTCAATAACCCGGGTAAGGTCCGCGTTTAAGTTGTTTACCCAGGGCGCTACCGGCGGCGCACCAATTTCGGTAGCCGCTGGCCACGCGCTATCATTGAACCCCTGCATGTTCCAGCCGATCATAAACTTCCGCGAATCGATCTTGTCCACATAACCATTCCCTTCACCATTACGCTTCTGCTGTCCGGTTTGCCACGAATCGGCCTGATGTTCCTTCCAGGTACTGTCGGTACCGATAACGGTTTTGGTGCCGTCGGTGTATTCCACAATGGTTTTCATCAAAAAGCCACGGGCGTTGGGCGCACGTCCCTGTCCGCCGCCATACCAGTGGGTAAGAGCGGCGATCAGGTTTTTTTTGCCAGGTTGCATAACCTTGGTTACATCAAAAGCATGATAATATTGATATTGGGGATAATGATTTACCGAACCCTTGCTGATGAATTTACCATTGATATAAAACTCGTAATTATGCACTGCCGAAATGTAAGCGATAGCGCGTTTAATGGTTTTATTATTAATAGCGGCCGATTTACGGAAATAGGTATAATCGTCCCGGTCGTTGCTGTTACGTTTTATCCATTTACTGCCTGCCCAGTCTTTATTTTCAAATAAACCCGTATCAAAATATTGCGCGGCCGAATAGGGGCTGGCGTTGCCGCTTTTATCCCATGTCTTCACTTTCCAGTAATAACGGGTTGCGGGCAACAGGCTTTTGCCTGTAAAATAAACATAGTTCTGCTTGTCCGATTTTACCTTGCCGCTGTTCCAGGCATCACCTATGCCGGCATTCAGTTTGGCCAGGCTCGATGAAATCAGTATCTGGTAACCCGTTTGCACCTCGTTGGCATCCGCATCATTAACATACCAGCCAAAATACGGGCGATTATTGGTACCCGCGGGGTTATATTTACTGTAGCTTCGTAAATTTGAAGGTTTACCTGGCGCTTTTGCAAATAAACTAAAAGGCAGTAATAAGCAAAGGATGCTAAAAAAGCAGGTGCTGGTGTATTTTTTCATCAACGGGAGTTTAGATTAAAATCGGTTTTACTTGGAACGCCAAAAATATACTTATTTATTAAAGAACGCTATGGAGCGCATAAATTTTACAGATGCGGTTTGCTATTAACGGAGGGATGCAGCTGTAAAACGCAAAAGCCCTACTTTTCAGTAAGGCTTTGAAATTATTTTTTTATGATGGCTATTACATAATGCTGATCGTCCTGGAAATAGTTTTCCCTGATTTTACGGTTTGTGCATCGGGCTGGCTGCCGCCTGCGCAAATCTCTATCCTTCCATTAGGTTCAATTAATCGTCCATTATCCCCAACTACGCAGAGATCTTCCGGCGATATAATAAAGGTAACATCTTTTGATTGACCTGCCTTGAGGTGGAACCGCTCGAAGCCTTTCAGCGCCCTGATAGCGGTTTTTTGTTTCAAGCCTTTATGGGAAATATACAATTCCGAAACCTCGTCGCCATCTCTGTTACTTTTATTGGTAACCTTAACATGCACAACAAGCTGGCTGTTTTTATTTACCACTGCCGGAACCCGCAGCTGGCTATACTCAAAACTGGAATAGCTTAAGCCATATCCAAACCCAAATAAAGGCTTGCCTTTAAAATAGCGATAGGTGCGGTTATTCATGGTATAATCTGTAAACGATGGCAGATCTTTATCGCTCGCGTAAAAGGTAACCGGCAAGCGGCCCGCCGGGTTATAATCGCCAAAAAGCACATCGGCAATAGCGGTACCTGCTGATTGACCACCATACCATGCGTTTACAATAGCGGGTAAATTTGCCGCCTCCCACGGAATAGCTATTGCCGATCCGGTCATCATTACAAATACAACCGGTTTACCGGTAGCTTTAAGTGCCTTAAGCAGTTGGGTCTGCAAATCGGGCAATAGTATGCTTGTCCGGTCGCCGCCATGGAAACCAGGTTTATTAACTTTCATTTCCTCACCCTCCAATTGCGGGGCAATACCACCTACATATATAATTACATCGGCATCCTTTACACTGTCCGCAATAGCGGCATAATTGGGATGACTGATGGAATCGCCTACAAAATCTACACCTTTATGATAGGTTACCTGCGTGGCCGCGCCTACCTTAGCTTTAATTCCTTCCAGCGCTGTTACAACATGTGTAGGTGTGCCATTATAATTACCCAGCGCGCTTACCGCGTTGTTAGCGTTTGGCCCTATAACCGCTATCTTTTTCAGGCTGCGGCTAAGCGGAAGCGTATGATTCGCGTTTTTAAGCAATACAATGGATTGGTGGGCTATTTTTAAAGCCTGATCCTGATGGGCAGGCGCCTCCAGGGTTTCCTTACCAATGCGATTGTATTTTACCATTTCAGCCGGATCAAACATCCCCAGGCGAAAGCGTATAGTAAACAATCTTTTTAACGACAGATTGAGCTGCTGCTCCGAAAGCTTGCCATCCTTTACCGCCTGCGCTAATGACTTATAGGTTACCTTGCCGCATTCCACATCGGTTCCGTGCAGTACGGCATCCGCAGCTGCCGACTCGGCGTTGGTATGGGTTTTGTGACCTTTATAAAAATCATCTATGGCACCACAATCAGAAGTTACATAGCCGGTAAATTTCCATTCATTACGCAATATGTTGTTCATCAGCAAATCGTTGCCGCAGCATGGCTGGCCCTTAAACGCGTTATAGGCGCACATTACACCCGCCACTTTGGCATCAACCACCAATTTACGAAACGCGGGCAGATAAGTGTCCCATAAATCATAATCGCTGACATCGGTATCAAACTTATGCCTTAATTCTTCCGGTCCGCTGTGAACGGCATAATGCTTGGCGCAACCGGCGGCTTTCAGGTATTTAGGATCATTTCCCTGTAATCCGGAAACGAAGGCTTTGCCTATTTCGCCGGTAAGGTAAGGGTCTTCGCCGTAGGTTTCCTGGCCGCGCCCCCACCTTGGGTCCCTGAAGATATTGATATTTGGTGTCCAGTAAGTTAAGCCCAGGTAAATGCCGTGCTTATCATTTTTGATGCTTTCATTATATATCGCCCTGCCCTCGTCGGAAATATAGTCAGCCACGGTATGGATATCGTTAGTTGACCATGTTGCCGCCAAAGCGATAGCTTGTGGGTATACCGTTACTTTATAAGGTGTACGGGCAACGCCGTGTAAACATTCGTTCCACCAGTTGTAAGCCGGAATACCCAACCGCTCAATAGCCGGGGCTGAATTAAGCATCTGACCAACTTTTTCATCAAGCGTCATCTGGGCAATCAGGTTATCCACCCTCTCACTGATACTTAAAGACGGATCCTGAAAGCGATAGGTATAGCCTTTGTCCTTATTTTTTACCGAAAAGGCTAATACTATACAGACAGCCAAAGCTAACGAAACAATAAAAATAGTTTTTTTCATCATATTAATTTGCAGGTAATACTTACCGATTTGAATCAAAATTGAACTAATCTACTGTACTGTTTTCATGTTTGCAAATTTAATTGCAATCGATTGCAAAAAAGGGTTCAAAAATTTACTGACTGCGTAAAAATGCGGGCAATAGTATAAGAAAATCAAACCAAGGTTTATACCGGGCCGTTGAGATTTGACCTAAAAAGCAAAAAAAGCCTGTAAATCGATGATTTACAGGCTTTTAGGCAATTTTGACATTGTTTTCAGCGGAATGGACGGGACTCGAACCATGCCCTTATATCGTTGAATTACAATGTTTCTACTTTCTAAAAACCTGATGCTCACCAGATGCTCACCTATTTTTTGCAACTAATTGAATGCAAATGAGTTACGCCAAATGTATAAAAAAATATTTTTTGATGCAATTTTATTCGCCAGATTTTAAAAGATTTACTAAAATGCTGTCTTAACACTGATAATACTCTTCTCTGATTTTAATCAGAAGTTCCTCGGTTTGATTATATACAGCATTATATAAATTCTAAATCTGGCTATTTGCCGATGACTATAGTTGTATTTTGATATCGAATAAAATTGTATTTTACTAACAAACAATTTTATATTTTTGTATCAAATGAATAAATATGATACTTCAATCTGCTTTTAACCAGGTTATCGAAACGCAAAAAGCGAACCTGGCGCAAAAAGATCCTGGGCTAAGGAGGGATGCGCTGGCAACTTTACCAGATTTATCGGCGTTTGCACTAATTGTTTCGGGAATAAGGAGATGCGGTAAAAGTACGCTGCTCTTCCAACTACTTAAAGAGAGATATCCTGATGCATTATATCTTAATTTTGAAGATCCCCGTCTTTATGAATTCGGCCCTACTGACTTTGCCAGGCTGGATGAATCCATAAAGGCCAGCGGAAGTAGTGTGTTTTTTTTTGACGAGATCCAAATTATCCCAGAATGGGAAAGATATGCAAGGCAAAAGCTGGATGAAAACTATAAATTAGTAATAACGGGTTCCAACGCTTCTTTATTAAGCAGGGAGTTAGGAACCAGATTAACCGGGCGGCATATCACAAAAGAGCTCTTTCCTTTTTCATATCATGAGTTCTGTTCCTTTAAAGGATTATCTTATGATAAATATTCTTTATTAAGTTATTTAGAATTGGGCGGCTTCCCCGAATATTTAAAGCAAGGGGTACCTGAAATATTAAATCAATTATTTGAGGATATTTTGATCAGGGACATAGCGGTGCGCTACAGCATCAGGGATGTTAAGACGTTGAAACGGCTGGGATTTTATCTTCTCTCCAATGTTTCAAAGTTGATCACAGGTAACAGGCTCAAAACGCTGTTTGAGATCGGGTCTACCAGTACAGTTATGGAGTATTTGTCACACCTGGAGTATTCATATCTATTACAATTCGTGCCAAAATTTAGTTATTCTTTAAGAAAACAAATCGCAAACCCCCGGAAGGTTTATGCGATAGATACCGGCCTGATCAATGTTAATTCAGGTTCTTTTACAGAAGATAATGGCAGAAAGTTCGAGAATTTGGTTTACCTGCATTTGCGTCAAAAACACCGGGAGATCTATTATTTTGCTGAAAAGAATGAATGCGATTTCGTTACCACGAATAACGGCAAATTAATGGAGGCAGTTCAGGTTTGTTTCGAATTAAACCCTGATAATATCAACCGTGAGTTGGATGGTGTGGTTGAAGCGCTTACATTTTTCAATGCTGATGAAGGCTTTATCGTGACGCTTGATCAAACCGATCGCCTGGAGAAAAATGGTAAAGTTGTCCATGTAGTTCCGGCCCATCAATATTTATCAAAATAATGACGGCGAAAAGGATGTGCATTTCGCTGTCATTACTTTTCGCCCCTCTATTTGGAAGTAGCAACTCCGAATCTTTGTTTTATAAGCTGTAGATGCCATCTTCTATGTGATGGCTTGCTAATATTGTCTAAATAGCTTTTCAATTAGAAAATTATTGACTACAAGATTGTAACTTTAGGATTATCCTTACACAATTAAAAAGTTATAATCTATATGGAAGTCTATCATGGTACAAACGCTACTCATGCAACCGAAATTTTAGGCCCTCCCCATTCTATCGATGTTACAAAAGGACGAGGCGAACTGGGCCAGGGGTTTTATTTGGGGACAGAACCGTTAATGGCAGCGATGCTTGCAAAAGGGCGATACAATGCAGCGGCATCCGTGCTGAAGATTTCGGTCGATGAGCCGAAACTCATGTTACTTTCCAGCAAGATACTCAAAACTTCAGGTTTGGTTCGGCAGCATTGGAATATGCTTATTCAGCAAAATATTACAGCCAGCCATAAATTCGGTGTAGATGTTGTAGTCGCTCCCTTCTCTACATTTTCATTTGCACATCAATATAAATTCGAAAGTAAGAAAGCAGAAGCCCTTCTTAATAATTCACTGATGGTCCAAATACTATAAATATGAAACTTCCTATCTTTCAATTTACATATGGGCTTAATAAAGGAAAATTTGGCTTCGTTTTTCCGGGGGAGTCTGATGTTGAAGTTCAGACTTTTTTCTTTGCGATCGCTTTACCTATAGGCTTTACAAATGAAAGGCCTAATTATGAACGAATTAATGACGCTCTATTTTATAATGAATTCTATTTTCCTATTGATTTGGACGGCGAATATAAGGAAGTTTACGGCGAGATAAAGGCGCCTTTTGATTTTGACGAAGGCTCTGAAAATATCATCAGTTTTACAGCGACTAACGGATCGTCAATAGATTTCGACATTGATCTTTATAATCTTAAGTCCTTTTATAGGTTGAAAGGCATTAAAATCAGAAACCTATACCGCTATGTTGGAGAATATCAAAAGGGGGTATACAGTAATTGTTTATTTTTACCATTAACATTAAGAAACTTCGACGCTCTAAATAGCTATTTCAATAACGATAAGGGCATTTTTGTTGGCTACACCAACAATTTCGGAGAATTTGATGAACTGGGATTGCGTGGATGATAAACGGGGAACTCGGATATTTTTAAAAATTACTCTTAACACTTTTAAATCTTTAATATGATTGATTTACCTAAAATCAAGTTGTTTAACAGAACCGAAATCCAAGAACTTGTTAAAACAGAAACTGATGAATATCTAGAATTATACTTACCTAGAACACCAAAACAATTTTTTAATGAGCGCGAGGATATTGCCTATGATTACGCGTTTGCAGCTTATTCAGGCCAGTAATTTCAGAAGACGCTGAACATTTCGAATACACATTCAGTTTACCTTCTGAGTTTGTTAGCTATACATTTAAAATAAAAGATTTTGATCCTGAAGCTTTAGCGGAAACTTTATACGATATTTCATGTCTATATGGATATACAGGAAATGATGAAGACGAAGAGAACGTCACTATCGAAGACGTTAACCAATTTCTGGATGATGTTGAGGCAGGTAAAATAACAGCTGCCTGTCCGGAGCTTATCGCTGTATTTGAAGAATTCACCGAAGAAGAAGATTGATAAAGAATAGGTAGTTTATATTTTTATGTGGATGTAATGGCCGATAACCATAGCAAGGAAACTCGAAGTTATAATATGTCCCGAGTAAAAGGAAAGAATACAAAACCGGAACTTTTGGTTAGAAAATTTTTGTTCTCAAAAGGCTTTAGATTTAGGCTACACGACAAGAATCTACCCGGCAAACCGGACATTATACTTCCTAAATATAAAACTATAGTATTTATTAACGGATGTTTTTGGCATGGACACGAAAACTGTACTTATGCCGCAATTCCAAAAACCAGAACAGAATGGTGGCATGCAAAAATCAGCAACAATATTTGTCGCGATCAATCTGCTCAAGATAAACTTAGAGGCGAAGGTTGGCAGGTAATTGTAATCTGGGGATGCGACTTAAAATTGAAACAGCGTGTTAAAACACTTGAAGAACTATCGAATAAAATAACCAGTAGCAAAACGTAGTTCTTATCAACATCTGTTCATTATTTCAACAAAAAATCTATCTTAAGAACTTTTTTGAATAAAATTTTATACTTTGGTATAAAATTTTATATTACCTGAACTGTGTCTATAAAAAATACTACATCGGAAAATATTACGTATACAAACAATACCGAACTGAAAGCAGTCGATTTCTTTTGTGGTGGTGGTGGAATGAGTTATGGAATGCTCCAAGCTGGCATTAAGGTTATTGCCGGAATTGACTACGAGCCTAAATGTAGAGAAACTTACGAAGCAAATATAATAGGTGCCCAGTTTATACAAGCGGATGTCTTTGAACTGAAAGAAACCGATTTAGAAAAAAGCCTGAAATTAAAAAGGAACGATGATAATCTGGTCCTAATCGGATGCAGCCCATGTCAATTTTGGAGTATAATTAATACAGACAAGGAGAAGTCAAAAAAATCAAAAAATCTACTCATCGAATTTACTCGTTTCGTAAGATATTTCAACCCTGGTTATGTGGTTGTTGAGAATGTTCCTGGTGTGTTGCGTAAGAAAGAAGAAAGTGGATTAAAAGACTTTATAGAGTGGTTAGAAAGTGAAGAGAACGGCTATAAAGTTCATTTCAATGTTCACAATGTCAATGAATTTGGCGTGCCCCAAAGTAGAAAAAGGTTTACATTGATTGCTAACAGAGTATCGAATATTGAACTGCAACCAGTCAAATCAGAAGGCCCAAAACTTACTGTAAGGGATGTCTTGGGTCTCGATAACGGTTTTCCATCCATTAAGGATGGTCATATTGATAAAACCCCGTTTCTTCATTCGGTTATGAAGCTCGGCGAAGTTAACGCAGAACGTCTAACATTTGTAAAAAAAGATGGCGGTAATCGATTTGGTTTCGCCGATAACCCTCGACTTCAATTAAAATGCTTTATTGGGAGAGAAAAATCTTTTAGAGATACCTTTGGTCGCCTATGGTGGGACCGCCCTTCGCCAACTATTACAACAAAATTTTATAATATTTCAAACGGGAGATTTGTTCATCCCGAAGAAGATCGTGCGCTTTCTCTACGTGAAGGGGCGGTTCTTCAATCTTTTCCAAAAGACTACAAATTTTTCGGAAAAGGTATCGATTCCATAGCTCGAATAATTGGCAACGCTGTTCCTCCTGAATATGCAAAATCTATAGGACAAGCCATAAAACAAAATTCGGATGCCGCCATTTAGGACCAAAGCAAGAGCTGTAGACTTATTGGGTAAAGGACAAATCGCTGATTTACCGACCGCAATTACCGAATTATGGAAAAACGGCTTTGATGCATACGCTGATAATTTAACGGCAGAAATTTATCTGAAAGGGTATCGTGATTTATCTGAACCAATCTTTGTAATGACGGATGATGGAAAGGGGATGTCTAATAAAGATATTTTTGATAAATGGTTAGTATTAGGCACTGATTCAAAAAGCAGGACAAATGGAGTTGACGAAGAGGGGGTAGAAACACTTTTTAAAAAGCCTAGGATCAAAGCCGGTGAAAAGGGTATCGGTCGCTTATCAGTTGCTTTTTTAGGATCTCCTATGCTGATGCTCACTAAAAAGCTTGGGTATAATCTCCAAGTCATGTATTTCGACTGGCGCCTTCTTGAAAACTATAATTTGTTTTTAGATGATATTCAAATACCTGTTATCGAGATAGAAGATTTAGATGAATTAAGGGAACGATTCGAAGATTTAAAGAATGAGTTTTTATTAAATTTCAAGAAAGTAAAAGACATTGACGGAAATCCCATTTGGGAGAAAACGCAAATTTCTTTGAAGGATAGAATTATTAAATCAACTACAAAAGTTCAATTACCCGAGTTTTTTGAAACGGAAATCCTCAGTAATATTATAGACCTTGTTGATGATCATGGCACCAAATTCGTAATTTTTGAACCCGAAGAGCAAATATTAAATCTTATAGGAACTGCCGACAATAATGACAATGAATTTGTCAGAACGAGTTTAGCAGGATTTACAAATCAGTTTAAGGAAAAGAAAGACAGATTACCCATAAGTACCTCATTTCCTATTCATCGTGAGACGGGTAATGATTCGGACTTTCTTAACCAAGCCGGAAATTTTTTCGTTCCTGAGGATTATGATTTAGCAGACATTGTTATCGAGGGCAATTTTGATGGCGATGGAGGCTTTAAGGGTAAATTAAAGATCTACAACGAAACGATTTCCTACAACTTTACCAATTCAAGAAAAAAAGATATTCGCAGCAATTACGGGACATTTCCTATCAAACTGGGATACTCCCAAGGTAATTTCAACGAATCAAAGCTTGAAAGAGGCTTGTATGATAAAATAAACAGAAAAGTTGAAAAGTACGGCGCATTATATCTTTATAGAGACGGTTTCAGGGTGCTTCCATATGGAAGACCTGAGTACGATTTCTTAGAGTTTGAGAAGCGGCGAGCTTTGCGCGCGGGTACCTGGTTCTTTGGACATCGCCGGATGTTCGGTTTTATAGAGTTGGCGAGAAAAACAAATGAAAACTTAAAAGACAAATCGAGCAGGGAAGGGCTCATTAACAATGCTCCTTATCGCGCTTTCAAAAACGATTTAGAAGCTTTTTTTATGGATCTCGCTAAAGAATATTTTGGCTCTGAAGCGAAAAAAAGCTTATTTTTAAATAAGAAAAATGAACTAAAAGACCAGTCGGAGGCGCTTAAAAAAGATAAAAAACGCGAAACGGAAGCAAAAAAAGCTTTTTCAAAAAGCCTAAGCGATTACCCGGTAAGATTTAAAAAATACCAGGAGGAATATAAAAGGCTACTTAATGAATTGCAATCAAAATTATATAAGTCAAAGGTGATTTATCAGGAACTGGAGGAGCTTTTAGAAAGTATACAGCAACTCGATCTTGAATTTAAAAATCTAATTCCCCAAGTTTCAAAGGCTTACCAGCCGACTGATCTTCAATTAGATCGCCTGTACAAATATGAAAGTGAAGTTATTGAGTTTAACGATACGATAAAAAGGGAAAGCGAAGAACTTCTAATTAAGGTTCAAAAAGAACTTCAAATCAAAGAGCTTAAAATGGAGTTCGTTAAGCAATACAATCGTTATCATGCAGAATTGGAGACTGTTTTATACCAAAATAAACAGAATCTTGACGATAAGTTCCGTGCAATTACGAGAGAATTTGAAAATAAAACTACTTCAATATTAGATGACCTTAAATTTAGCAAGGAAGATCTCGAATCATCCATCCTTAGTAAGGATGACGTTATTAATAACACCATAAGCATAAAAAGGAAGTTTGAGCAACTCTCCGAACAAATAGGTGCAGAAATTACTCCATTGGTTGAGCATATTACAAAACTCTCTTTTGATATTGATGAAGAATTAGTTCAGGGCGCTTACCGAGCTGAATATGAAAATATAAAATACCAATGGGAGCAAACAAGGGATGCTGCCCAATTAGGAATTGCGGTAGAAATAATTGATCACGAATTCAACGTGCTGTATTCACAAATCAATTCGGTGATTGAAAAATTAGATTCGGAGATCCCTCAAAAGATTGCAGTTCTTTTCAACAATCTTAAAAAATCATTTAAAAGCCTGGAAGATAAATACGGGCTGCTTTCACCTTTATATCGCATATCGGGAATTAACGCGAAACTTATCACCTGTAAGTCCATATTTGAATATTTAAAAGACTTTTTTGAAAGAAAAATTCGGGAGGAGGGCATTACTTTCTCAGCCTCGAAAAGTTTTTTAAATCATTCTTTGGAAATTAAAGAACCTGTAATACATACCGTTTTTATAAATTTAGTGAATAATGCTATTTATTGGCTGCGGAGTGTAGATGAAAAAGAAGTCTCTTTTGATTATAAAAAAGACACCGGCGAAATATTAATAATGAACTCCGGGCTTAAAATTGAAGAGCATAGGTTGAATAAGATATTTGAACTCTTTTACTCAAATCGCCCTGGTGGCAGAGGAATCGGTTTATTTCTTTCAAAACAAAGTCTTGCTGACAACTACTTTGAGATCTACGCTACAAATGACCCTAATTATAATAGGCTTAATGGAGCCTGTTTTGTACTTAAACCTATCACCTAAATTATATAATGTATGGCATCCCGTTTATACACTCAAACGGCCAACAAAATTATAACGGATTCAATAAAATCCGTTGTATTTATAGACGAAAAAGCACTGGAATCCTATGTGCCTTTGCCCGCTACGCCTGTTCCTGAAGAAAGCCTTTCTATAAAGCTTTTCAATAAATTTAAGCAAGCCGGTTCCTCACTGACTGTTCATAAATTTGTAGCAAGTGATCTTGGTAAACCAGATCTGATAAGGTACCTTTTTGATAACAGAGATCTTGTTTTACTGGATTGGGAGCTGGATAGAGATTATGCAACAGGAAAAGAATATTCGCTTAAATTATTAGCCGATGTTGTTGCCTCCGCCCACTTACACTTTTGTGCCATATACACTGCAACTACTCGCGAGAGTGACGTATTTGATAACGTAATATCTTTCTTTTCAGGTAGAACCCGGGCCGAGTATGAACAAATTGAGCTTGACATTACTCCCTATTTAGATCAGATCAGACCCGTTTTAGAAAATGTGGACATTTATGATCATTTAAAAAACCAGCGATTGATTGGATCATTAGCTGGTATTGACGGTTTTATAAGGGATGCGCTGGCAGCGACACATACAACAGATATTAAAAAAGCCCTAATTGCGATAAAAATCGCAGTTAACCCTACTTTCATAAAATCAGTAACGCCTAATCCACTGCCTGAAATTATCGATAAAACGAACAAGATTATTGTTATTAACAACACTATCGTTACCCTAATAAAAAAGGATCATAGAAGAGACCCCAAAAGACTGGTAAGTCGCTTATCCAATCAAATCACCAATTCTACAAATAGTTTTACCCAACTGCTCGGGATTGAAATGCAAAACATCTTTGCCCGCAAAGGGTCATTTGTAGACTCCAATTTATTAAACATATCGCTTAAAACGTTTTTATACCATCGGCACCAAATAAATGGAGTATTAGACGATCTGCCTTTTGAATTATTTATAAAGGATCTTCTGATCGCCCAAGCCAAATTAAACTTACGAGAAGAGCAACTTGCCATTTTAGATAACGACTTTCTTACCGCGATCACTCCAAAATATCCGAAGGCTTCATCCGGAGAAATAGCCAAAATCAATACCTTTTATAATGGCTCGGCTCTAACTGAAGAAAGAAAAGTGAATTTTGGCGATATATTTCATTTTAGGGATAACATTTATTATATGTGCATTACACCCCTTTGCGATTGTTTGTATCCGGATGACAACATAAAAAACAAGTATTTCTTTGTTAAGGGCATAAGTTTCAATAATATTGAAGAGGCGATTTCCTTAGGCGATGAGGCTTTTATCTCTTATATCGATGAATTAACGTGTATATCTTGGGTATGGGTTGCACCTAAAAGCGACAAGGCAGATAAGCATAAACCTATTTATGTGAAACCTAATCAACTGTATATTCCCGACGGAACAATTGCTGAAGGAAAATTAAAGGCTCATGATTATCATAAGGGAGCCCCTTTCGAAATTAACCTAACCTATAGATTTACACTTAGGCAACAATATGCTCAAAGAATAGCAAATCATGCATTCTCGCATCCTTTGCGGGTAGGCGTTGATTATGTAAAAAAATAACAATATGAATGAGGATTGGTCTGATCGGGAAGTTGAATTAGTCGTTGCAGACTATTTTTCAATGCTCATAGATGAACTCATGGGGATTAAGATAAATAAAACGAATCACCGTCATGCTTTAATGCCTCTTTTGAAAAATCGATCCGATGGATCTGTAGAGTTTAAGCACCAAAATATCAGTGCAGTGCTTACCGAGATGGGATATCCTTTTATAAAAGGATATAAGCCAAGATTCAATTTTCAGCGATCAAAGCTTATAATGGTTGTTGATCGCTATGTTCGGACACATGCGAATATTGAATCTAAATTTAAAATGTTTTCAGACGCTATTCCTGAAATCATTAAAACAGTTGAATTTTCTTCTTGGATAGTTTCAGCTCCTGATATTTCGGACATTCCAAACAAGATCAAGACAATTAGAAGACCTATAAAAATAAATTATTTGGAAAGGGAGCAGGATAATAGAAGTCTCGGATTGAAAGGTGAAGAACTTGTTTTGAATTATGAAAGACATAGTTTAATTGCAGCCGGCAAGGACAAACTTGCCGATAAAGTGGAATGGATTTCCAAAGAGTTGGGCGATGGACCAGGCTTTGATATACTGTCAAAAAATATTAATGGTTCCGATAAATATGTGGAAGTAAAAACCACAAAGCTAAGTAAAGAATCACCGTTTTATTTTTCTTTGAACGAGTATAATTTTTCCATTGAAAACCAAGCGAATTATCATTTATACAGAGTTTTTAACTTTAATCAAAGCCCTCAAATGTTTAAACTTACAGGAAGATATGATGAGTTTTGCAGGGTTCAACCCACCCATTTCAGAGGCGAATTTTAAATGCGTTTTATAGACCCTTTATGGACCTCATTTCCTTATACAATATAGTTAGATTAGGATGATCTGGGTCAAAGACATTTCCCCAAATTAATTTTGCCCTTTCAAAATTTTCCATAGCTAAAGAAACCTGATTCAGCGCAACGTGATTTTGCCCTAAGCTGAGATAGATGAGCCCAGAATTATGTTGTGTACCCATCGATAAGGATAGTGGCAAAGCGGTCATTAATACGTCAATCGCTAAGTTATATTGGCGCTCATGGGTATAAATCAAAGCCAAATTGGTTTGTCCGAGACAAATGATATTGTTATTGCCAATAAGACGTCCTATTGCTATGCCACGTTCCATGTGATCAATAGCTTTTTTGGTTTGACCCAAGCTATAATAGGCACTCCCCAAGCTACAAAGAATACTACCTTCAGATTGTTTAATCCCCAACTTCCCAGCCAGTTCATGTGCCTTTTCTCCATAAAAAACAGTCTTCGCATAATCCCCTGTTTTATTATAAAGTGTAATCAGGTTACCTAACGTTGTACAAAGATCATATTCGTCGCCTTGACTTTCAATAATTCGCGAAGCGGATAGGAAGCATTGTTCAGACATATCGTACTGTCCCATATTCTTATAGACATTTCCAAGCGATTGTAATTGACTAATCTGCCCTTGCGAATTGCCGATACGTTCACAACTTGCTAATGAAGCATTCAGGCAGTTAACAGCATCTTTAAATCGCCCTACAGAATTATAGGTCAATGCCAGGTTTCCTAATTCGCTTGAAAAGCGTTGCTCATCGTTTAGCTGCAAAGCAATAGCGATACTTTTATCATAATGATCGATAGAACTATCAAATTCGCATATATTATGAAATAGTCTACCGCATATTTGATGTTTGAATCCATTTGTAAGGGCCTTTTCAGCCTGTGCAAACCATCTGTCAACCAATGGATTCCAGATAACTCTTTCCCTTGAAATAAATTTATAATCCGGTAGATTCGCTAATGACCAGAGTGCTTTTACAAAATCATCAGTGTCATAAAATAACCTGTGGCTATCCGCAAAGCCAGTGAATGGATTTTTTTCAACTTTCAATGTTATGTCCTCAATATGAAACTCTTTATCCTTCGAATGTTCAAGGTATAGCACTGCACTTTGATTGTTTTTAATCAATTTAATTTCCGGTGATATATCGAAGACATCTGAACTGCTATAACCCAATATAATAACAGTTGGATTTAGACTTTTATTGAAAAGTTGCTTGATTACTCTGTTTTTATTAACGCACATAGTCTGTGTTGCAACCATTTCCATGTTAATAGCCATGCTTTCCAAATCACTTGCCGTGCCATGTATTTTTATCAGATTGATGCCATTTCCGGACCACACGATATTTGCAAATTCTTCTTCAGTCGAATATATATTATAGTCAATGTTTTCGTAGAGTCCTACCACTGCAAATGCTTGCTCAATTAATGTATCAAAATTGGTAGTAACGATATTCTTAATTCGCCTTTCCTTTGCCAGATACGCCATGAATAGATGATTAGTATTATAATCACCCAATCCGAAAATTCTTAACAAATCAGTAATATCCGTTTCTTTTTGTAGCAATTCCATAATCGCTTCAAAAGGATAATCTGAATAATAAATGAGTTGCCTCTGTTCCTCTGCCAATTCAAATTTTTCAAAAAGCGCGGTCAGAAATTGATAAACTACCGGCAGCCCAGAATTATATGAAATTCCTGCCCCGCACAATATTGATAGTTTTTCGGAGAATATTTTTTCTAAGAAATGGCTAAGAAGATTTTTAGAATTGTCTTCCATGTGTGTAAGATTTAGGTTTAATTTACCGTAAAAAATACTGCTTATCCAATCGGATCTTCCGCTGCTCAACAATGATGTAGTCGAACAGAGCAATCGACATATTCATTAAATGGTCCGTTTGATTTTAATTCCTTCGTTTTTTTCAATAGTGGCCAAAATAATCTCCATGCGGTTGCCAATTAAGCATTCATATTTCCCTTTCCGAAATTCCATCATAATCCCGATTAATTGAGCTGATGACTTGAATTTATTATGTTTAAATTCAATATCGACATACCATACGCCACAACCACTTAATCCGTAATGCTCGGTTTTAATCTTCTCTACTTTGTTGCTTTGGATGTTTACTGCCTTACCCTGGAACTCGAATGCATAATGTGCAAGCGGATTTAAGCCATAGTATTCAAATACTTTATCCTGACATGGCAGACTAAAATAAGCGGAGCCAAAGGTTTTAACTGCTCCATCGACTTTTTTCTGATTAATAACAGGATATCCAAATATGCAATAGTTAGGTTCCAATAATGATTTCCAGTGATGCAGCATTTTATGGATAGGCATAAACCGGTAGGTGTACCGTAAAAGTCTTGCTAATTCTGGTGTTAATTTGATATAAGCAATGTCGTACTTGTTTTCCTTATCCATAGTCGTACCATACGCATGACCAACAACGGATACATGAGTATCAGCGAGAGGGACAAACAATTTACTGGCATTTGACCAATCTTCGATAACGTGTGATGCTGTTAAAATATAAGACGACGGTCCTAACTCGACCATTACACCTGACGCAAATGGAGTGACGCCACCCTTGCCATCCTCCTTAAAAAACTGACACGTGGAAAGCCCAATATCGCCCTGTATTAATTTAGTTCGTTCCTCATTGATTAGGACATCAATATATTCATCCAACCCATCGTATTCTTCCTCCATTATAAGGTTTATAAATCTCTAAACCTTGTTGTATTTACTACGCCTTGATCTAACAAATTCTTTATTTCAGACGTGGAATAGACCGATGCTAATTTAGTTTTGAAATCACGTAAATTCAACGCTTCATTTTCGGTCGGATTTGATTTAAGAAATTTATCAATAGCCTTTTCTATATTCTTTTTTATCGCGGCTAACTGTTTATCGTATGAACCTAAATGTTTTGTAGATGTCGAGCCATTCTCTGTTTCTATTAGATTTTGAAAGTAGGAATTTTTTGAATTATGTGCGTCATAGTCACATTTAAAAGCTCTGCGAATGAATACTTCGTAGCACATGGAATCAGCATATGAGGACATAGTATTTAAATTTTTAGGATATATGTTATACAGCTAATTTAATTATTATAATTTCTTGTAACTATACTTTTTCAAATTTAGTAACACATTTGTCAAGTTACTAGAATTCTTTTCTTCGATAATTCGGCCAAGCATTTACCTGCCTAATCAGTTCAGTGGACTTCAAATTCGGATAATGTAATTCCACATATTCCTTAAAAGACCTGATCGTTTCCATATTATCCCATTCCATTGCTGTGAGGCAAAGCATCGGCCATTTTTTGGTGGACATCATAAAGCTATATAATTGGAGGTAAGGAGGTGCCTTTTCAAATGCTTGCTCAATGAGTTCGTTATATAAAGTCTTTTTAAGCACTTTTTTAAAATCCATAATCAGATCATAGGTTACCAATTGACGGGTACCCCATTTTATTAATTCCGCCATGTACGGCATTTTCTTGTCATCAAAAAATAAATACAGGTAAGTAATAAAGTCGAATTCCGTCACATCACAAAGATCTGTACTGAAATGGGCGTAAAGCTTTTTAAACGCTTCTAATGAAAATCCACCCTCCAGTTTATCAATGACAAAATGGATCACCTCGTTTTCCTTTTCAATGATCTGTTCCATATTAGGCCCTCTAACACTACCATCCGGCAGTTCTAGTCCATATCTGGATTTAGAGAACAATTCGAAGTAATAGCTCTTAAAAAATATCGTTTTCCGCTCAAAAGTTACCTGCACGTATAAGGGGTGGGTTAGCTGTCCATGGAAGTCAACCTGCTTCAAACGGTCATTTAGGTAGGTTTTGTAACTGATTTTATTCACTTTTTTTTAAAATATTTTTTGATATGACTTGAGTGCTTTTGATGTTTGTTGCTTTAGATTAAACAGCAATAGTTAACTAGACGTAACCCAAAACGATCAATCCTAATTAAGTCGTTTGCTAAATGAATATGTCAAAATTAATCATTTGTTTTGATATATTTTATTTTGTCAAAACAATATTTTACATTTGTTTTAAATTAAAAACATTGCAGTTAAATCAATTGCAGATTAAAACACGCCATTTCCATAGGTCAGCGAATGGTGAACGAACTATTTTATTACTAAATTAAATGAGACCAAATGAATTAGTAACAACAGAAGCCTTGGATGCCTTCGAAAAAAGAATCCTGGAAAAAATCGAAGCTCTTCTTCAGCCTGAAAAAAGACCAGGCAAGCAGTGGTTAAAGAGCAAGGATGTGAGAAAACTACTGGATATCTCACCTGGTACTTTGCAAAATTTGCGTATCAATGGTACGCTTAGCTTCACGAAAATTGGCGGCATAATGTATTACAAGCTGGAGGACATTCAAAAAGTTCTGGAAGGAGGTAAACAATGACACCCGCTATAAAAATCAATAAATTTAAGGTGTACAATGAGCGGGTTATGAAAATGAAAGAAGACCCGAGTTTATTTATAAGTCATTCAAGCCTCTATAATGCTTTATTTATCTGTTTACAGCAGAATGATGGAATTACTCCTTTTTCAGTGAGTCGTAGGATACTGGTGTCCTATAGCAATATTAGGTCTACCGATACATATCATAAATGTATTAAGAAGTTGGTTGAATTAGGTTATATTAAATATACCCCATCTTACCATCCTATAAATGGCAGCCTGATTTCCTGGCAGGAGGAGGCATCTTGATATCTACCGATCTACCGATCTCGAGATCGGTAGATCTTGTAATCCGTAGATCTTACGATCGCGAGATCGGTAGATCTTGTAATCTGTAGATGTCACGATCACATTATCGCTAAATCTTGCGATCTGCAAATCTTGCGATCACGTTATCTGTCTATCTAAGTCCAAACTGGACAAGCCGTTTTTGAGAATCTCGAAAACGGCTTTTAAAATGCTTCCGGAAATCACTCTTTCGGTTTTATGAAGCATCAAATAACTTAAAAATCATTATCAAATAACATATTGCTTTTGTTACTGCAAGATGTCTTTTTGTATGACAAAAAGTCCCTTGCCCTCCCGGGAGGATTTTAAAAAATTCGCAACTCATTTTTTCCTGGAGGTCCTTTAAAAATTACATAAAAGTCTCGTTCGTGATTGGTCAGATGGGCAACAACGAATAAATTACTATCGTGAGATTACCTTACTCACCACTATCGCAAAGGTAGTCTAAGCCGGAATAAAATGTCAAGGGTATACAAGCGAACCATATTGTTCGCTTTCAGCGGTTGGCTCGCCCTTGACAGTTTATCCGGCTTTGCTTTTAGTTGCTTACATGATGATTAAGCCTGTATTGTTCATAGCTGTCAAAAAAGAAAAGAATTAATAAAGTCGATATGTATGATAAGCGCATGTTTGCCGGATGAAAATTAAAAAAAATAACAAGTCCATTGGCTTACTTTTTCAGCAGGCGCTCGACAGAAAGCTCTCTTCTGACATCAGTAAACTGCATAGAGATAGCCTTCGGTATGCCTACAATCAGTTCATGATCTTTTTAGGGCCAGAAGGCCGTGAAATGTCAATCAAGAAATTAAAGACATCTACAATTGAAGAATTCCTCCAACAATACAATTCATCTCCAACAAGCTACATGAACAAAAGGCGTGAATTGAGCTCCCTTTTTAACGCGGCTACCCGACTAATCGATGAATCTTTAATGACGGTTAAGAAAACAGAAGTACAAAAAATCAAGCCTACACTTCATTTAGCTTATGAAAAGGATCAGCTAAAACCTGTGCTCAATTTTCTAAAAGCCAGGCAAACCAATCTTTATCGCTGCTGCCTGATGACCTATGGCTGCTTATTGCGCCCTCATGAGGAGATACGGCTTCTGACTAAAAAGCATTTTAAGATTAACAATACCGAGATCCATTTAGATGGTAGTGAGAATAAGAGTGGCAAAATCCGGGTTGTCTATGTACCCGATTATGTAAGGCACGAACTGGAGCCTGTTCTTGACGGGATTAAAAGAGATGACAATATATTCAGTTTAATCAACGAGCCGTTTAATGATGATTACTTCAGTAAACAATGGTCACGGGAAAAGAAGATATTATTGAGCCATGGGTTGATCTATCCTAAACAGACATTATATTCTTTTCGACATACCGCTGCGATAGATGTATTTCGCCGTACGAAGGATGTTTATATGGTTCAGAAAATGATGGGACATTCATCAGTACTTATAACGATGAAATACCTGCGAAGCCTGGGTGAGTTTAACATGGATGAGTTAAAGTCTGCAGCGCCGGTTTTATGATCAGGTTTACACGTAAAGAAATCTACCAAATGGTATGGGAGTTACCTATGACAGAGATTGCTAAGAAATATAAGATATCGGATGTTGGTTTTCGTAAAATATGCCTTCGTATGAATATTCCTATTCCAAAGACAGGTTCCTGGGCTAAAGTTAAAGCAGGACACCATAGGCGCCAACCTAAGCTGCCTGCTCAATGGGATGGACAAGATTTTATTGAACTCAAAGAACGACCTCAGGAACAACCCGTTAAAAAAGCTTCCGAGCGAATACAGCTCGTTAAAGAAATAATTCAGAAGGAATTTCCATTCAAGGTACCAGAACGATTGATAAAACCTGACCCGCTAATTATAGCTGCGAAAGAAAGTTTAGAAAAACTGACTGATATCAATTATCCTGGAATGGCTGTAACCACAAAAGGACAACTGGACATTCGTGTGGCATCATCTAATGTTGGGCGGGCACTTCGTTTTATGGATATGTTAATTAAATGCGTTCGTGCCAGAGGATATATTTATGAGATAACTACAGATGGGAATTATATTGTTGTTGGTGAGGTAAAACTCAGGGTCAATTTTCGGGAACGGACAACCAAATTCAAGGTGGATAAACCCTATAAGGAATTTGAGTGGCGGCCAAATGGTAAGATAGTGTTTCGACTTGATGACAGGTTAAAGTCTGAATGGGGAGATTCAAAAACCAAACTATTAGAAGACCAGTTACCAAAAATACTGGCCAAATTGGACGTTTCGGCTAAACAAGAAGCGGAATATTTAAAAAACGCACGTATATGGCAAGAGAACTGGGAAAAGCAACGTAAACTTCAGGCAAAACGTGATGCACACCAACATGAAGAGCGAGAGGGTTTTAAAGGGTTAATAACCCAGGCAAAACGTTGGAAGCAGGCCCAGCTTATTCGAGAGTACCTTGCTGCAATACCTAGTCCTAATAATGACTGGCTGGCGTGGGCCAGGCATAAAGCAGATTGGCTTGACCCAATTGTAATGGCTGAAGATGAATGGATGACCGAAGGAGATAAGGATATCTTTTAACAGGAGTCGAATCTTTAATAGTTCAAAGAGGCTGTATCATATTATGATCAGCCTCTTTTTTGAGTTATCTCGCTATCTATTTCTCCGCAAGTTTGCGGAGAATAAATGCCATATTCTCCGCATCATTATGAAATTACAATCCGTATCACTCATCTTCGATACCCACCTCTGCCTCTTCCCATATCTTCGGAATTATCATTATCCTCTCGATTAAATCCTGGGTTGTGTTGCCTCCAATCATATTCGTACACGGCACTGTTAATACTACTTTTCACAATTTCCCAGGTGAGCTTTTCGTCTTTGAGAATCACAGGAACAGTTAAGTCAACTTCTCCATGATAAAGTAAGGCTAAACGTGCAATAACGAGATCAGCTTTTGGATACTTGATGTGATAAAAGTCCATTATATTCTCATAAGAAAACTTCTTAAGTAAATAATGTATATCTATGAAATCCTTGACTCTGCGTCCACTATTTACAATTGCGTTTATTTTCATAGCAGCTATATCTTCCAAAGACATTATTCGAATACCTTCTTGTGGATCTATATTTCTAATCGTTGGATATTTATGACTTATTATGTCAAAGTCAACATTTAATATACTTCCGCTAATATAATTGCCATTTTGCCGTTTTATCCGGGCATCATAATGTGTTTTTAAGTGATTTGCTAATTGCGCAGAGTCAAAATCACCTGAATTAAATAGATCAATGTCTATCGATTCCCGGTGTCCCATTTGTAGTGCCATAGCCGTTCCACCGACAAGATGAAATGAATTAATTTGCTGATCTCGCATCAGCTTTTTAATTAGATCCAGTGTCCCTGGTTTAACTGTTTCTTTGTGTAACATTTGAGCTCTTTTTTGCTCAATTGAAAATATTCACAAACAAGGTCAGTTGTCATATCAGTCAGATAAGTAATTTCCTCTTTCAGTGCGTAGATAACATTATCATGGCCATAAAATCGTATCAACTCCTTCCAATCAGATTCGTCGCCTTTATCAAGCACCCGCTCCATGATCGTCAGCCTTGACCTTCTCCAATCAATTTTATCAAAATCAAAATCCCAGAATAATACAGGCGGCAGGTTAGGCCTGGTGACTTTTTGTATCAATGGCTGCCGCTCTATTTTAACATCGTCATTTTCAAATGGGATTTTTTTCTTGGAAAGGTAATTATTGAGGGTATGATAATTAAAATCAGGGTAGCTGTCGCAAAAACCTTTAAGACTTGAAAATACATCAATATCGATTCCTGCAAAGCGTTTCCAATGAACTAATACTACTCTTTTATTGATCTCTTTTATCATACCCCAAATTAACTAAAAACTATACAAACTGCCTAATATTTGTGAATGTTTGTCAATTGATGGTTTAATTAATTGCCGACAGCTTAACTTTAAGTGCGGCCATATCAGAACTGATCTTATGATCCATTACCTTAGCATAGATTTGTGTGGTCTTGATGCTGGTGTGCCCCATCATCTTAGCCACACTCTCTATCGGAACGCCATTATTAAGCGTTACGGTAGTGGCGAAAGTATGCCGGGCTATATGGAAAGTCAGTAATTTGGAAATGCCACATAAGTCGGCTATCTCCTTTAAATAGGCATTCATTTTTTGGTTACTCATCACTGGTAGCAAAAGGTCATCGACAATACATTGCGGATTGTCTTCGTACTTTTCAATGACTTTTAATGCGGCCGGCAAAATGGGAATGCGGGATAAAGTATCTGTTTTCTGGCGGTTGGTATGGATCCATAGGTCGCCGTCGATCCCCTTAGACATTTCAGAACGTTTAAGCTTTTTAACATCGACATAGGCAAGACCGGTATAACAGCTAAACAGGAAGATGTCCCTAACCAATCGTAGTCTGTCTACTGGAAATTGCTTTTCGGCAATAGCTGTCAATTCTTCTTTAGTCAGTACAACCCGATGAACTTTTTTTGTTTTTGGTTTATAATTCAAATAAGGATCGACAGTAAGCCAACCGTTACCTAAACAGATACGAACAATCTTTCCTAAATTTTTGATATACTTGATCGCAGAATTATTCGCACACTTGCGTACGCTTCTGAGGTAGTATTCAAAGTCATTAAGGAATTCGAAATTGATTTTTGTGATAGGTATATCAGAAACATTGTGCTGCCACTGCATAAAATCTTTGGTATGCATTAAAGCTGTTTCATAACGTTGTAGTGTGCTCTTCTCAAATTCCTGTCCTACCAGGTTACGCATCTTTTGGTTATGATCTTCAAAAACGGTAGCCAAGGTGCGTACCTTTTCTGTTTTACCAATAAAGCGATTTTTGAGGCTTTCGGCGGTAACCATTTCGTCATTAACCGTCATCCAGCGATGGAACTCCTGGGCTTTGGCCTGCAAGGTGTCGAGATAAGAGTTGAGAGTACGAACGTCTTCTTTGGTGCCGATAGCACGGCCTGCTTGTGTATTCCAGCGGGAAGGGTCGCAAGTTTTACCGGTTGAGGCTTCAGCTCTTTGGCCGTCAACGGTAAACCGCAGATAAATGGCTACCGGGCCATTTTTGTAGGTAGAGCGCTTCTTTAAATAAAAAAGCAAATTGATGTTAGTTCTCATTACAAATGAATTAAATAGTGAAACAAAATTGATTATTCCATCACTTGCAATCAAGATGTTCACTCGCTGAACACCTTCTAAATCAGTTACTTATGGCGTTTCTGGTGAGCATCTTTTTAGCTTTAATATGCTCACCGAATTGCTCACCTTTTTTATGCTAAAACATGCATATTTTGGTATTTTCGGCCAAACAAAAAAGCCTGTAAATCGATGATTTACAGGCTTTTAGGCAATTTTGACATTGTTTTTAGCGGAATGGACGGGACTCGAACCATTTTTTTATACCGCTAAACGTCAAGCGTTTATGAATATGTTTCCCTAATAGTCACCGAGGTAGTCACCGGATAACTTGAGGTTTTTTGAGCTGTTTTTAAAGAACTTTTGTAAATCAAAAATACGAAACCTGACCCGAACTTCAAGCCCTTTTTTCATATTTATTTATGATAGGCCGCTATAATTACATATTTATAGGATTGCATAAATATGTAATTATGCATTTAGCATTTGCATTCCAAATTTATCTAACATCCATAGAATTTTCGGTTCAACGATTTCATACTGGTATCTCACCCTGTGCTGACTCGGCGTTAGCTGATAAATATCAGTTTCTCAATTGATTTGTTTCAACACTGCGTTAGGCCAATATCACTACATTGCGTTTTAATTGCTGTCCCTTTTTTTCATACAGTGGTTGAGCCAGACCGCGTGTAAAATTCCACAAAATGGCCCTTTTTGAAAACAAGGCTTCTATAAACCAAATCGAATTTTTTTGAATAGGCAAGTTAAATATATATAATGAGTTCACCATTAAAAGAAGAAGCACAGAATAACGAGTGCTGTCAATTATGCCAATCGGTCGATATTCTATCGGCTTACAGCGTATTACCTAACAATAACACCAATAACGAAATCAGGGTGTGCGAAACATGCCAAAATCACCTAAATAATGCGGAAAAACAAGATCCAAGCTATTGGCACTTTCTTACTGAATCGATGTGGAGTCCGATACCTGCCGTGCAAGTCCTTAGCTGGCGATTACTGGATCGGTTCCGGGAAGCATCCTGGGCTGAAAATGCGCTTGAAATTTTTTACCTGGAAGATGATCTTTTAGCTTGGGCAAAGGCTGGTCAAATTTTCGATAACCTATTTGTTGAAGTGACACGTGATTCCTTAGAAAATGAGTTGCAAAATGGTGATACCGTAATTCTTACCCGGTCACTTGATGTCAAAGGAAGCTCTCTAAATGCAAAAATGGGTACAGTGATAAAGAACATAAAACTGGTGCAGGATAATGTCGATCAAATTGAGGGAAAAATAGCAGGTCAATCCATTATCATTCTTACTAAATACGTAAAAAAACAAAAGGGTTAACAATGTTAAGACTCAATTTCAATGTGACAGGGCATTAACTGGCTGAAGAACTGCCTTAAAGTAAATCGTGAGGTTATCAGCTAAAGGGAAAAACCAGTTTTACAATCATTTCAGATTATTTATCATGATATTAGTTCTGACTCATGTTGAATTATTAGTTAATTAGAATAACCCCAATCACGATGCTCAGGCATATCGGCACAAAAAGAAACGCAAAACACAATCTCAGGTTGGCAACTCTTCTTGGTTTGACAGCGGGGCTTGTCAATGCCGAAGGATATTTGGGATTTTCCGTCCTGACGACCAATGTAACCGGTCATGCCGCGCTATTTGCCGAGAGGTTGGCTTTTCAGGATTGGAATACAGCTGCCGTTATTGCGCTTTGGATGTTACTCTTTCTTGCCGGCGCATTTGTTAGCAGTCTGATTTTATCAGTTTTTGGTGAAAATCAACGCTTTTCTTACTTCATACCAATTATCCTCGAAATAGTTCTTTTAGTAATATGTGCCCTATATGGATATAAATATGATGGCATGTTAGGATCTAAGGAATATTTCGCGGGAAGCCTCCTTTTTGCAATGGGCTTACAAAACGCACTGGTATCCGTAGTGTCCGGCTCGGTCGTTCGGACCACCCATCTAACGGGTACATTTACTGATCTTGGGATTGATTTAGCAAAATTATTAAAGGTTGATAAGGCTCGTAGGGTAGAGCTGAAAACCAAAATCCAATTGCGGTTATACATTATCGGGTCCTTTATGGGGGGCGCAATTATCGGGGCCTACCAATTCCATCGTTTTGGTTTTTCAGCGTTCTTTATACCTGCCGCTATTCTGCTGTTCACACTGGTTTATGATTTGTTGCGGGTAAGGGTTAAAAGATATTATCGCAGCCGAAAGATTCTGAAACGAGATAAAAAAAATGAAGTCTAACGATAATTTGTCCTTTTGATCAGCAATTGAACATCCTTAATGTGTATTTTGCGACCATCGGTCTCTAATATACCTTCCGTTTTAAATTCTTTTAGTAAACGAATTACGTTTTCTTGAGCGATACCTGCAATATTTGCTAGGTCAGCCCGTGAAATGTTCAGAACGATCTCCTTCCCCGCACTATGGTTATCTTTGAATTTCTCCCTAAGTACGATCAGCGCAATCGCCAATCGTTCAGGCCCGGTTCGCTGCGCAAACACTGAAATGCTATTGGTTAGTACAGTGAATTCATGGCTCAGCGCTTTTAAGAGCTTCTGCATAAAAATTGGAGAACCTGATAAAACTGCCATGAAATCTTCCTTGGGGATAAAAGAAACCAAACTGTCTTCTAAGGCGGCGGCAGAATCGGGATAACGCTCTTCTGATAGCACGGCATGATAACCGATCAGTTCATTTTTGTTGGCCACATAAATAATCTGCTCTTTTCCAATCTGGTCAACCTTGTACTTTTTAACTTTGCCACTCCTTATCAAAAAGATACCTGCCGGAACCGCCCCCTCCCGGAAAATGACGTCACCTTTTTGGTAACGGCTGTCTGATTGATGGCGAATTAAAGAACTATATTCTTCTTCCGACAGCACACTTAATATCGACTGGGTTGTAAAATTCCAGCGGTCAATCGGAAAAATCCCAGTTATGCTCATTTTGCAAAGTTACGATAATATTAAAACTGATAAATATCAGATTCTTCATTGATGTAATTCCAATCTACGGCATATGCCATAAGGATATATTTGTATGTGATTAAAGCATATCCCTTTTCCCTATTCCCACCAGAACCGGAAGTAAACAAAGCTGGTATCATGGTACCCTTTAAAAGACGCAATCCGATGGATTGCTTTTTTCACAATGATGCCGAGTTCGACTGGCTTTACCTGGAGCATTTCCAATTACTGTCCCAAAAACACTGGACGCCGCTGGCAATTGCAAAGAAGGCAGCGGAATACTTAAATGTCAAGGGCGCTAAGATTCTTGATATTGGCAGTGGGGTTGGGAAGTTTTGCCTGACAGGCGCACATCATTTTCCCAGCGCATATTATTTTGGAGTTGAGCAAAGGCATGAATTGGTGCATTACGCTAATCTTACCAAACAATATCTTGAATTGGAAAATGTGAGCTTCATACATGCGAACATTACCCAGGTCAACTTTAGGGAATTTGACCACTTTTATTTTTATAACTCTTTTTACGAAAACATCGATCAACAAAACGCGATCGACGATACGATAGAGTGCTCCTACAGCCTGTACGAATACTACACACAATATTTGAGGTCTGCATTCAAAGTTCTGCCATCCGGTACCAGGGTGGTCACCTATCAAAGCCTTGGTGAAATATTACCTGACGATTTCAAATTGGTGGAACGGTCTTTTTCCACTCTTTTACGATTGTGGATCAAAGAGTAATGAACTTTTTTAGCCTAAAAACATATTTAAAATTTCATACACTATACGAAATGTACGCCGAGACGATTAATATATCTTATTTCAGAAAAGACGCAGCTTTTGATACCTTATATCCGCAACACATCCGCGATTTGTCTCAAATGCACTGGACGCCACTTGATATCGCGTTAGAAGCCAGTAACTTTCTGGCTGTGCCAGGGGGACGGGTATTGGATATAGGCAGCGGAGTCGGAAAGTTTTGCATTGCTGCGGCAACCTATCATCCTCAAACGAATTTTTTCGGGATCGAGCAGCGTAAGGAATTATTTAATTACGCTAACGCGGCGCAGGGAATTGTTGGCTTGGAAAATGCTCATTTTACCATCGGCAATCTGACAGAATTGAATTACGACAATTATGACAGCTTCTACTTTTATAATTCTTTTTATGAAAATATCGAACCTGGCAGCCGTATCGATTACTCTGTAAAGACTTCTTTCGGATTATATAACTATTATACCGAATTCATACATGATATGTTGAGCAGCCGGCCATCAGGAACTAAGCTCTCGACGTTTCACGCACCGGATAAACAAATACCCTCTTCTTATCAATTAGTTAACAATTCCTATAGCAGGGCACTGAAAATGTGGGTAAAAGAGTAGTGATTAGGATCGGTCCCTGCTATAGGAAACAGAACATAATCATTTTAATTGCCTATTTCAAAACAGGACAGCTTAAAGAATCAATGGAGAGAACACTCAAATCATGGGCGATGTTACATGCAAGATGTCCGCGTTGCCGACGCGGAAAGATGTTTGAAGGTGGAATCTACAGTTTCGGTTCCAACAGGGTTAATATAAACTGCCCGAATTGTAAGATGATTTTTGAGATCGAACCAGGCTACTTTTATGCTGCCATGTACGTGAGCTATGCGATGAGTATTCTGGAGGGCGGCTTCTTCTGCCTTTTAACTTATCTGACCACCAATAATGCTGAATCGCCGTGGCTTTATACCGCTGTCATAATAATTGGCCTTTTGATCATATCTCCAATCAATTTCCGGTATTCAAGAGTATTACTGCTTTTTTGGTTGTCTCCAAAGGTACATTACCATCCTGAACTTGATAAGTAACCCTTCTATACCGAAGGTCGTGTGCATGTTTGGTCCATGCGCTCAGACTTGGGTACTTTGGGAGCCTGCTAATTGTCCCAAATCGGGCTACATGTAATTATGTTTCCTGATGTGAAAATGGCAAATAAGTGCTTTGCCGATCAATTCGATCAATTGAGGATCAAAAGCGGCAGTGTTGTCATTACCACTTTCCACCCAGCTATTGGTTTCGTCTAAGTAGATTTTACAGTTTTCTCCTTCTAAAAGAATTTCAAATGAAGGATCCTTTTCGCACGGCGCTGCAATTATATAGTATAAATATGCGCGCTGTTGATATTTTATGGATAACGGCAAGCCAATCATTGAATATTTATTTGCTAAAACGACTGCAACTTTACCCGGCTATTCCTCAAACAGGTTATGGACAACGGGTCTGCCTGGTTAGTAAATCTTACATCTACCAATTCCTTGTTAGCGTACAAAATCATAATCGGGTAGGACCTGTTGCCGTCGTCCAATTCTACAGCAGTGTACTTTCACTATTACAAAGATAGCGGGAGATTAAGCTTAAAAGGTGCTTAAATATCAGACAGATTACTGATTTTTATCATATTTCGTCTCTTCCTTTAGACCAAAGATTCCTTTAATTTTGCGAGATGTCAAAAGCAAAGACAAACTACAGTTTCTGGACGAAGTACAAAAAGTTTGCAAGTAACGAGATTCTTCTTTATACAGTGATGATCATCGGCATCGTCTTGGGGATAGTTATCGTGAGTTATTTAAAGAGCTAAATTTCTTTTGCTTTGCGCGATGGTCAAAGTATTTTGCTGAGGCGAAATTTTAGCCTGGACATTCCGTAAAATATTCTTTAGTCCGACTCGGACAACATCGGAGCCTTCTTTCCTTCATTAATCCAACCTTTGTTATGTAATTCTCAACTTACAGAATTACATAAATATGTATTAACAGCAATTTAGAATTATGTAACATGGGAAAGATCATCACGATTGCGCATCAAAAAGGTGGCGTAGGAAAAAGTACGCTAGCCCTTAACCTGGCACTTTGTTTTCAGCATCAGTTAAAAGTAGCCTTAATCGATTCAGATTTACAGGGGAGTATTTATCATGTCAAGGATGATTTTCCAGGCCTTGATATTTTACTCGCAGAACAGGTCAACACAATTCCTACCATGGATTATGACCTGATTATTGTGGATACCCCTCCTTACCTTTCAAGTAACCTAACGGACTTATTTCTGACCTCCGACTTTGTGTTGGTTCCAACTAAGGCCGGGTTCTTTGATGTCATGGCGATTCGCGCAACGCTCGCATTAATAAAGTTCGCACAGGCAAAAAATACGCGGCTCAAAGCGGGGATCGTCTTAAATATGATCAAGCCCCGGTCAGGAGTTACCAAAGATGTAACGGAGCTATTGAAAAGTTTGGGGACGCCTCTGTTAGAAACAATGGTTCACGACCGGGTAAGCATAACCCGTTCCGCGATAACGGTCGGAGTGCTACATGGCGCGGATGTAAAAGCAAAAGAGGAAATCACTTCCCTGGCAGAAGAGATCGTAAACATCATAAGTGCATAAATCTGTAGTTACAACAATATGCACTTACAGATTTATGTAAATATATAAAGGGGTAATATGGCATGGAGGATTATAAAAATAAGTTAGGGAACCTGGCGGATAAATTGAAGAAGGACGCGCCAAAAACGCCCATCCAGGAAGTGCACCCCGTTAAGGCAATAGTGCCGGATAAAGAGGAAGAGGCACAATTGAATACCTGGATACCGAAGGGGTTACTGAAGCGAATGAAATCTTACGGTGTGGAAAAGGATCTGTCATTAAAGGATATTAACATACTCGCACTTCAGTTCTTTCTCGATGAAAAGGCACCGCAGGTAGCCCCTTGAAACGGTTGCGGTATGCGAATTTGAACAGGCCGTAATTATTAACAATGGAGGATTTGGTAAGGGCTGAGGATCTGTCGGAGGAATTAAACTGCTGTCTTTTTGCAGTTAGCAAGATGTACGTTTGTACCACAAACGGATCTTGCCCTTTACTCCAAAGTCGTTCCGGGGCCATAGCCATACCTCCGAAGTCGGTATGTTAAAACTTACTTGTTATGGATGACAATAATGAAAACCGCTCGAAGTGGATCAAGGTCCGACTAAAGCCAAGTGAAGAGATAGAACTGAATAAACGGTTTAAAAAATCCACTTTTCAAAATCTCAGCGAATACGGCCGGGCAATGATTTTAGGAGAACCGGTAACAATCATCTACCGGGATAAATCCATGGATGAAGTACTGGAGGAATTAGTCTTGCTCCGGCGGGAGTTGAATTATATCGGCCATAATCTTAATCAGGCAGTAAAGAACATTAACAGTGTCCATGGTTTTCCAGACCAAAGTTTGTGGATGAATTTATTGTCCTTGATTGAAGGAAAAGTTGAGCCTTCGATCACGCAGATCAAACGGGAGGTTAATAAATATGCAGATATATGGTCGCAAAAATTAAAAGCGGGAAAAGCCTGATCGGTGCCATCAATTATAACGAACATAAGGTTAAGCATGGAAAAGCCAAGCTGATCGCCGCGCAATCCTATGCTAAAGATGTCGACCGGCTTTCCTTTGATGACAAACTGTTCCGGCTTAAAGACCTTGCGGCAAGAAATATCAGGACCAGAACAAATACCGTTCACCTATCGCTAAACTTCGATGTCAGTGAATCATTATCTGAAGACAAACTCATAGACGTTGCCGATGCTTATATGCTGGAGATCGGTTTTGGAAATCAGCCCTATTTAGTATACCAACATTTTGATGCCGGCCACCCGCATGTTCACATCGTCACGACCAATATAGACACTGATGGTAGCCGTATCAGCCTGCATAATATTGGAAAACTATTGTCGGAACCTGCCCGGAAAAAGGTTGAACTGGAATTTGGATTGGTACAGGCGGATTCCAAAAAGAATGTAGAAAGCCTGGAACGACGTCAGATCAATGCCTTGGATTACGGCTCAACAGATATCAAAAGGGCTATGACCAATATTGTCAATGAGGTTGTTAAAAATTACCAATTCACCAGCCTGCCAGAATTTAACGCTGTATTGAACCTATTCAATATTTCAGCAGATCGGGGGGCCAAAGAAACGGTAATGTACGAGAAAGGCGGTTTGCGTTATTGGGCCTTGGATGAGCGGGGGAATAAACTTGGAGTACCCATAAAGGCCAGCAGTATCTATAAAAAACCTACGCTTAAACTATTGGAGGATAGGTTTCGCCTTGGGGAATATTTACGGAAACCATTCAGGGAAAACGTAAAATCAAAAATAGACCAGGCCTTGCAGGGATCAGGCAACCGCGAAAAATTCATCGCTGAATTAAAGCGCTCCGAAATCACTGGCATATTTCGTCAAAATGCAGAGGGGCGCATATATGGGGTAACGTACATCGACAATCGCCATAAAGTGGTTTTTAATGGTAGTGATCTGGGTAAAAATTATTGTGCCGCCGCAGTAGTAGATTCATTTCAAAATACACCAACAGGTGGAAATGCCTCTGCGCAAAATACCGATCAGGCAACCCAATACGCCTCGGATATAAATAGCGTTCCAGGCAACAATATTTCAAAGTCCTTATTGGAAGAGTTGCTCGAACCTACACATCAAGGAGGATCTGAAAATCTATTTGAGCGAAAGAAAAAGAAGAAACGCAAGAAGTTGAACCTTTAAAGAGAATGTTATGCAAACCGGAGAAAATGAACAAGCCCTTAGGAAGATCATGGACTTTACCAGGTATTTGGGAATATTGGTATTGATCCTTCATTTTTATTTTGGTTGCTATTGCGCCTTTACCCAATTGCACCTGACCTATCCGATTATCGATCGGGTATTGGGTAATATTTATAAGCTTCCAATCTTTAAAAGCACTTTGAGGGCGAAGTCGGTGGCAATTCTGTTTCTTATTGCTTCACTCATCGGCAGCAAAGGGAAAAAGGACGAAAAAATCAGATCGAGGACTGCGATCGTGTATTTGGTTTTAGGGCTGTCATTATATTACACTAGTGGCATATTTTTTAGTTTGCGGCTTTCTAATTTAACGATCGGCATCATTTACATGGCCGTAACCAGTATCGGATTCTTGTTATTCATATCGGGCGTAAGTCTGCTGTTCCGTATTCTAAATGTCAAACTCCATGGTGATATCTTTAATAAGGAAAATGAAACCTTTCCCCAGGAGGAACGAAAATTAGAAAATGAGTATTCGGTCAATCTGCCGGCTGAATACTACCTAAAGGGTAAGAAAAGAAACAGTTGGATCAACATTATTAATCCTTTCCGGTCGCTGCTGGTTTTAGGAAGCCCCGGAGCTGGTAAATCCTATTTCGTCATTCGCCACATCATTACCCAGCATATTAAAAAAGGGTTTAGTATGCTGATCTATGACTTTAAATTTGACGACCTGTCTGTCATTGCCTACAATGCGTTGTTAAAGTATGTGGCAAATTATAAGGTCAAACCAAGCATTTGGTTTATCGACTTTGACAACATCAAACATCGGTGCAACCCGCTTGATCCCGGCAGCATGGAAGATATAACAGATGCAATGGAATCCGCCCGTACTTTTATGCTGGGACTCAATCGTGAATGGATCAAGAAACAAGGTGACTTTTTTGTCGAATCGCCAATCAATTTTGTTACCGCGTTAATCTGGTTTTTAAAGAAATATCAAGGCGGCAAATACTGCACGTTGCCCCATGCTATTGAATTAGCCCAAGTAGATTACAAATATTTATTTGCCTTACTAAAATCCGAACCGGAAATCGAAGTTCTTATAAATCCCTTTATATCAGCGTGGCAAAACGAGGCTTATGATCAACTGGAAGGACAGGTCGCCAGTGCTAAGATCAGCATGGCCCGGTTGGTATCGCCGGCCCTTTATTATGTGCTATCAGGCAATGATTTTAATCTCGACCTTAATAATCCTGAAGACCCTAAGATCATTTGTATGGGTAATAATCCGATGAAGCAACAGGTCTATGGCGCAGTGCTTAGTTTATATATTTCCAGGACCATTAAACTGGTCAACCAAAAAAACAAGCTAAAAAGCAACCTCGTTTTTGATGAGTTCCCTACGATCTATTTTAATAACATGGACAGTCTGATCGCAACAGCAAGATCAAATAAGGTAGCCACGACGCTCGCAGTTCAGGATTATAGCCAGCTCAAAAAGGATTATGGCAGGGAGCAGGCTGAAGTAATCATGAATATTGTTGGGAATATCATTTCTGGCCAGGTGACTGGTGATACTGCTAAACAACTAAGTGAGCGGTTTGGCAAGATCATGCAGGAACGCCAAAGCATTACGATCAATAGTCAGGACACTTCCGTAAGCAAATCCACTCAATTAGATTTTGCAGTGCCCTCCTCAAAAATCTCCACATTGTCTTCCGGAGAATTTGTGGGTTTAGTTGCTGATAATCCGGATGAGAGGATCGACCTTAAAGTATTTCATAACACCATCGTTAATGACCACCAGGCATTAAAAGCCGAAGAAGACAATTACAAAAAAACACCGGAGATTCGGAAAACCGATAGTGATATGCTGATGGCCAACTACCTGAGTATTAAAAACGATATTCAAAATATCATCCTTCAGGAATTAGCCCCGACAGATAAGGTTGAGGAATAATCGTACAACTATGGGGGAGTAAGGGATTGTAGTGTTTTACAACCAATTTTAAAACAAATCGTCTTATTATAGTCTATCTGTGTTCTCTTGATAGTTAATGATTGTTTTAATCTTTAATTAATCATCTAAATAGTTACTACCCTTTTGTAACTGTTTATCAAGCCATTTTAAATGTTCCTTTGATCAATCATTTACTTCTTGCCACCACTGGCAATACAAAAAGAAAGGAACATTAGTGACAAAGAGTACCACGATTAAATTGCAGGCTACGCACCTGTCGGTAATGGATGTTACCTGAATTATTTGATGGCTAAAATCGTAATAGTATGACTACAATAACCTTATCTCCGATCTCTCGACTAAGTGACTCTACAAAAGATAAAATCGTTAATGGTATTAGGTATATCTGCCTTTTCCTGTTTGCTTATACAGCATATGCCAAAATAATCGATCATGATCGTTTTCTTCACGGCCTGACAAGAGTACACCTCATTAGTGGCTTTGCTGTATTGATTTCCTTTTTAGTGCCTGTCGTCGAAGTACTGGTAGTTATTTTACTGATCATTCCCAGGACGCTTAAGATAGGACTGAGCTTATTTACACTTATAATGTCTGCGTTTACGATTTATATTATCAGCGCAATGATATGGGAGCCAAAGCTACCTTGTCACTGTGGTGGTGCCATCGAGAAACTCAGTTGGGGACAACATATCTGGTTCAATATCGCATTTATCTTTTTGGCCAGTATGGGTCTTTGGCTTATAAAATCAAGTAAAACTTTTAAAAATTAATTATCATGAAAAATTTCAAAAACATCGCTTTTGGCCTGATGGTAGGTGCATTGGCAATCGGGTTCAGTGCATTCACCACCGCTAACTCTACGAACCATAAAAAAGATCAATTACAGTGGTTTAAACTAAAATCAACTGTAATGCCTACCGAAACAAATGCTGCAATAGCGAGCAATTATGACGCCCCAACAAATGATCCGCCCTGCCCTGGTGCAGATGTTTATTGCGGAGTGGAAGCCGATAATGTTTCGGGCCAGCCAAACTTAGGATCTGGTACTACTGCCCGTACACAAATACACGATTTTTTTAACAGTGGTGTACAAGGTGCTCAAATAAGTGCTCAAGATCAATAAATTTAAAGGGCAGACGTTTTTCGTCTGCCCTTTAATTACTCATCTGTCAATTCAAAAAATGACAGTAGATCTTCCGCTGGAATCAATTGAAATCCATTTACTTTTAATTTTTGATTGATTTCATCCAAGTTATCATTTGCGTTAAAATCAAATACAATGGTTTGCTTTTTATCGATATCCAAACTACTTTCAATTATGGGTAAATTTTGAAAAGTATTTAAAAATAGAATTACTCCATCAATAGTTTGTTGACTTATATTCCTGCCACTAATTTCCCGACTGTCTGTTGACTTTAACCTGACTAATTTTAAATATTTGACCAGGTGAGTGCTAATCCTTCCATTTAATTTGAAAAATTGATTAAGATCTGATCGCATTTTCATTAAAGCATTCGAATAAGTAAAACCATTATCCAAAGGCCATTGCAATTCATAACTTACTCTATTAATTCGATCCCAAACATTATGATATCCACTCGTTTTATAATACCTCAACTTTGTAGTGTCTTTCACATTGATCGACATTCTTTTTGTGGAATTTATTTCTGGGGTTGTCTGTAACGTAGTCCCATAAAGACCAAACGGGGTGAAATTTATGCAAGTTATTCTAACCTGCCGTTTTATAGAGTCCACGGAAATCTTTATCCCCTCTTTAAAGCCCGGCGAAAAAGGAACAAATAAGCTGTAACTACTTTTTTGTATTTCTCCCGGTTGTGAAATAATTGATTTTTTAAAGTCTGGATTTCTTTTGGCTGATATAGGTAACCAACGAGGTTGATTACCCTTTAATAAAGAATTAATTTCATTTTCGTTCGCATACTCCAGTTCAGTCGTGCCCAAATACTTTCCTTCTTTGTCAATCCAAACCTCGAAGGGCAACGCCACGTGCGGAAAAAGAGCTGTAAGTCTTTTATCATCAGTCACAGTAAATAGTTTAAGATTTTTTGTAGAAGAATTGGTCATCCAGAATTTTTTGACAAAGTCTTTCGTTTGATAATTGACGGGGATTATTTTTATTTCGTTCTTAAATCTATCTTGCAAGTTATTAAGCCTTTCAAGTCCTTTTATACATGAACCACACCAGGAGCTCCAAAAATCAAGGATGATTATCTTTCCTTTATAATCACTGAGCTTGATTGATTTTAATGAAGTATTATAAAGGCTTGGAATATTAACGTCTGGCACTATATTGCCATATTCCAATTGCTTTTGTTGCCCTAAACTACTATTGGCAATAGCGACAAATGCTATTAACAATGTTTTTCTTACAATTTTTTCCATGATTTAAGGCTTAAGGATTCTGCTGCATACCGCTTAAATTTATTACGGTGGATGGTATTAATAATGTATAACGAGGGCTTAAAGGATCCAGCTTCACTATTTGATTATTCAATTTCCGTACGGGGGTAATGCTAAAAATCGGGTCGTCTTTTAATCTTCTTAAATCAGTCCATCGGGTACCCCTGAATATTAATTCTTTACGCCTTTCATTTAAAATAAGAGTAAGTGCGCTTTGTTGATCACTCGCTAAAAAAGGAGTAAACAAGCCTACCAACCACCGATTTTTCATTAGTTTGTTAAGGTCTGCCATGGCTAAACTAATTTGATTATTTCGCGCATATGCCTCGGCCCGATTTAAATACATCTCGTCAAGTACGATTCCTCCAAACGCGTACCCGCTACTGGTGCCTGAACCATTGTAGTCACCCTTAAATTGATATGTATTATTGCTGTTAGCTTTGAAGAAAAGCTTTTTCCGAAGATCGTTTGTACCAAAACTGCGGTACAGGTTTGAATCAATTTTCGCACGGCTGTTAGCGATCAGCGTGTTTGTCTGACCAATAGCATGAAATATCACCTCCTTATTAAACTGTTTAAAAGGAGCTGCAGCGCCCGCATTTAAACTGTTATAATCTATCAAGCTATCAGGGCCATAAGCTTGAATGCATAGGTCAGCATATTTACCTGCATTAGCATAGTCCTGCATAGAGAGGTAAGTTCTGGATAACGCTCCATAGGCTGCTGCCTTAGTAGGTCGAGTTTTGAGGATTTGTTTTTCGGGTAATAGTGTAACGGCAGTCTGAAGGTCATTAATTACCTGTTGATAAGTATCTGCCACTGTACTTCGTTTGGACACTTTATTAAAATCTCCATCCAGCCGTAACGCAATGCCGAGATCTGAGGCAGCAGTGGCTGGCTTGTAAGGTTGCGCGAAAAGTTGAGCACATGCTTGAAAATAAAACCCTCTGTAAAAAAGAGCGCTACCTTTAATTCCATCCAGGTCTTTTTCATTCGAAGCGGTTTTAGGAACATTGGATAAGTTATCTAAAACCGCGTTGGCTGTTTTAATAGGTCCAAGATAAATCGCTATCCAATCACTGAATTGTGAATCATCTGCTTCCCAGGTATATCGACCCCTATAAGTGGCATTTGTGACCGAATTAAGATCGGTTGGTAATAGGTAGTAATCATCAGACAGCATTACCATTGTGGTCGGGAATTTAAAATTCATAGAATTATAGGAATCCAAAAGCGCTTGTAAATCAGATGTTGAGTTAGGAATCGCTAAGGTTGGATTTGGCGGCTGATCCAAATATTTTTTACAGGAACAGAAGTATAAAAAGCTACATATAAGTAGAATAATCTTTAAATTTTTCATATTAATTGATTTTTATATAGACGTTAAAATGCTGCCCGAATTCCTGCAGAAATGGATGCAGGCATCTTTAAGCCAGTAGGATAATCAGGATCGATATTTTTCTTATTAGCGCACCAAATGATATAATTCATATTGTCAGCATTTGCGAAAATTTCAAATTGCGTAAAACCAAATTTTTGGTGCACAGCCTTCAGCAAGTCATACGAAACCTGTATAGTCTGTAATTTTACATTATCACCCTTCTCAACTGTTGCATCCGACTGCATATAAAAGGCATCCCTTGAGGTTGTTGGATTAGGATAAACCATAGAAGGAATGTTCGTGACTAACTCGTCTCCTGGTTTTTGCCAGCGCTTTAAATAGTCACTATTTCCTGCACCGTTACTAAACAATCCACCATAATAGATCGTAGGTCTACGGAAATAATAATCAAGTTTATAAATTATATTAACCCAGATTTTAAAGTTGCCCAAGCGGAAATCATTTGCCAGATTTCCATAAATAAGAGGAAGAGCCGATCCTTGAATAGCCTGCTCTGATAATGGAGTGTTGTAAACGATGTTATCCCAATCTTTACTTTTCGTACCATTTACATAACCGAGGGGATCACCTGTTAATGGATCAAGTCCGGCAAGTTTGTAGCTTATGAGCGCGTACGGGGAATAGCCTACTATCGGTGTGATGACCTGACCATCACTAACGATTCCGTTCGTCGATGAATTGACAAGGTATTTAGTTACCTTATACGTTGCGAAATTCGTTTGCAGGGAGGTTTGCCAGCTAAAAGATTCCTTGACAATATTTTTAGAAATCAAAGATATCTCAAAACCCTTTCCAGATATGTTAGCTGAATTTCTAAAAACTTGGCTGTATCCTGTTGTAGGATCAGCGTCCTCGGCTGCAAGAACGTCTGTAGCATCTTTCAAATAATATTCAAGGCTTCCTTTGATTTTCCCGTTCCAGAATTCAAAATCCGTTGCAAAGTTCACCTGTCGGATGTTTTCCCATCTTAATTGTGGATTTGCTGGTTGAAAAACCTCTGCAGCGGGTATATTCAACGGCCGGTTAGTTGATGCAGAAACATAATTAATAATAGTACTACCTGAAATTGTATTATTGATATTTCCCTGATAACCATATGTAACCCTTAGTCTTAAATATGACAGAGGTGTAAACTTATAGAATGGTTCGTCTGATAACGTCCAACTTCCACCAACGGAATATAATGGCTTCCATCGATTTCTCGTTTCGACCCCAAATAAATTGGTAGCATCATTTCTCGCACTGCCTGATAAAACATAGCGATTTTTGTAAGTGTAGGCGGCATTGGCAAAAACCGAAACATAGCGATTGTCAAAGTCAGTAAATCCCTCAGAAATTGGTACAGTTGAGCTACCTCCTAAAATTCTGGGATAAGTATTAACGAAATCGACATTCGCCGAGCTCAATCGCGATGAATAGCCATAAATCGTATTATTAAATCCATTGGTTGTTGTTCGATTGATTTCCGCTCCAGCGATTACAGATAGGTTACTTAAAGAAGAAATATTCTCATTAAAATTTAATTGCCCACGAACATTATGAGTTTCAATATCAGATTCGTTAGTGCTTAATATACCCCCAAGAGGAATCGGATATTTTTGACTTGCAGAGGTGGCATTAAGGTTAGTAAATTGATTGATAAGATCACGGGCGAAATAGGAATCAATGTTATGGTTATTTTCATTGCTTACTGATACTCTCTGGTATCTGTATTTCAATTCGAAGTTGAGAAATTTATATGGACTCAATCTAAGGCCAGCATCTGCTAAAAAAGATCTACTTACAGTGACGTTGTTATTTCCATCGAGATCGTCTAAGGGTTTATCAGCCCAGTTTAATAATTTACCCCTTCCTACCGTATCGATAAAGCCATTTCTGTATTTATTTATGGTCAAATGGTCTCCAGCCGCATCTGCAAGCTGGCTATAAATTGGTAATATAGGTCCACTACTTGACGGTACCGAACCGTTAAGGTCATAATTCGATGAACCATAATCGCCTAAGTTATTGTTTGTCGAGTTACTTTGCACATATTGGACACCCGCTTGTACCTGAAAATTTTTGAAAGGCTTGAAATTACTATAAGAATTAAAAGTGTATCGCTTATATGTATTGCCGATCAAATCATATATATTTCTATCATAACCGGCAGATACCCTATAATTCCCGTCCTTCGAGCCACCACTAATATCTACCTGATGCTGCTGGCTGACCTGTTGCCGGTAAATATATTTTGAAAAATCATTGCGCACATCGTTTTTCCGGAGAGCATCAATACGGGTAGCGGAATCTGCACTGCTAATCAGTCCTGCCCTTCGGTCATTCAGAATTTCAACAACTGGTGTTAAGGCACTATATGTAGAGGTGTTATTAATATTTGCATCATAAGCTCCTTGTTTAAATAAAGCGATTTCCAAATTGATCATGTCGGAGGATGGTATGACAGGTAGGTTGAAAAGGTCAGGTTTGCCGGAAAACGAAACACTTGAATTAATTGAGACCTTGGTGGGTTGATTAAAGCGGCCTTTTTTTGAATTGATGACAATTACACCATTACCCGCCTTTGCACCCCATATCGATGCTGCGGCAGCATCTTTCAAAAGCGTAATGTTCTCAATATCATTTGGATTAATATTGTTTACATCACCCTCATAGGGGAAGTTATCCAATATGATCAATGGTTGAGATATGGATTGTGTAAGTGTATACAAACCCCGAATTTGCAGATTGGTAGATGAAGGATTTCTTTTATCAAATAATACAGAGCTCATGCCATCCATTTTTGACAGAATATCTGTACTAACTCTGTTGTTCAATTGCTCTCGAGATAATTGTTCAAAGCTCCCCGTCGATCTCTCTCTTGGAATGGTTTGATAGCCGGTTGACACTACAGCCACTTCGCTAAGTTTGGAAACGAGTGGATTGAGCGTGATCACCAGGTCCGCTTGTTGCTGGTGGATTTCAAATGTATACGGAGTATAGCCAACAAAGCTCACCTGAACTTTGTCGCCATTGCTGCCCTGCAGACTGAATTGGCCCTGGACATCGGTAGTTACCGCAATCCCGACAGCTAAGTTCTTTAAGGTTGCACCGGCTAGCGGTTTCCCTAATGAGTCCTGAACCCGGCCGGTTATGGTCAGCGGTGTGATAGCTGTCGTTTGTTCCGGCTTTGAGACACCCTCTTTCTTGGTTACGATAACAGTTTTTTCCTGAAGCTGGTATTGTAGCGGTTGGTTGGTGAAAATCTCGTCCAATACTGTTTTTAAAGATTTATCTTTTACAGTGATCGTCACGGGTGCTGCAAGTTTCAGCACACTTGTCGATACCACGAAATCATAGCCGGTCTGATCGCTGATCGTATTAAATACTGCTTTAAGCGGCGCGTTTTTTTCTGAAAGGGTAGCGGTTTGGGCCTTGGAAGCAGCGCTTACCTGAAGCATAGCTGCGATGATCAACAGGGTCGTCAGCTTCATGGTCAATAGGATTTTAAAGGCATAGCCGGGGGGCTTAGCCTTACTTTTAAAGTAAAGCTTATACATTTGTACAGCATGGGGTTAATCGCGCCTGCCTCTCATTTTCCAAGATGCGTAAGGCGGCGCAGGTTTGTTAATAGTTTATGATTATTAATACCAGGCTAAAAAGTCAGGTTACCGGTTGCGTCCGGTTTCCTGGCTTTTTAAATTAACTACGTGATCTGATCTATTACTTCATGACAGTTACCCTCCTTCCCTCCATTTTGAAATGGATAGTTTGGGTAGCCGCTAATGCCCTGAGCACTTGGCTGATATTTTTGTACCGGGATATTCTTCCGTTTAGGCCATCCTTTGAGGGTTGGCCCTGGTATTGGACATCGATATCGTACCAGCGCGCGAGTTTTCGCATGATACTCTGGATACTTTCGTCGTTAAACCAGAACTGTCCGTTTACCCAGGCCAGGTTCTCTTGGAGATCAGCATCGCTTACCGTCAGCCGACCGCCGGAAAGAATAGCCTGCTTGCCAGGGGTCAAATATTTGGCACCGTCGCCTTTGTCAGTGGCGATCTTAACGCTGCCCTCCGCTAAGGTGGTACGGGCTGTGGGCTCATCCCGATAGCAGTTGATGTCGAAATGGGTACCTAATACCTCCACCTGCTGCCCTGTAGACTGAACGATAAAGGGGTGTGCTTTGTCTTTCGCTACCTCGAAATAAGCCTCGCCATCGAGCGAAACACTGCGGTTCTTTAATTGGGCAAATGAGGAGGGGAAAGTAAGCGAGGTCGCCGCGTTCAGCCAGACATTAGTACCGTCTGGCAGCTGTATCTTCCATTGTCCGCCTTTCGGCGTAGTGATCGTATTGGGCGAATGGTCAGTCGCCGCTGCGCCGGATGCCTGGTACGTTACCTGACCGGCACTATTTTTAATGATCTGTATCCCGCTTTGGACCATGAGCCGCCCGTTTTTCGCATCATTCAGGTTGATGCGCCGGCCGTCGGCAAGTTTTAGAATGGCCTTATTGATTCCCGGCGGCACGTCATTGACTAACGGCTGGCCGGCTGGCTTTGGCGTACCGGTCAGAAAATAAAGAGCGATCGTGATGATCACTCCAATGAGCGCGGCGGCAGCCATCAGTCGGGCACCTGCCTTTAAAAAGGAGGTGTGGTTGCCCGGCAGCTCTCTGAAGATACGGTCTTTAACCGCTTTGAACTGCCGGTAAGATAAGTTTGCGTCCTGCTGCTCGTTGTACTGCAGGTACCAGGCTTCCAGTAGGGCCTTTTCTTCCTCGGTACACGTGCCATCGTGGTATTTCTTGAATAGCTCGGTCAACTGCTTTTTTTCCATGTATAATAGATGGTTTTAATACCATTTAATACATGACGGCGGTTAGCCTTAAAAAGGAAGAACTATTTTATTTTAACAGCCCGGCTAAATTTAACGGCTGCTTAATAGCGTTGCTGTTCAGATTGAGTTGCGGGCCGGGTTCTCATTTCACGACATTCCCGCGCGATAGCGAGTTCTTCATTGGTGGGCACGACCAGTACACGCGTCCGGGCATCCGGAGTGCTGAGGTCGCGGAGCTGGCTGTTACGCGCTCTATTCGCAGCTGGATCAAGCCTGATCCCAAGAAAATCCATGTCCCGGCAAACCAGTTCCCGGGTCAGCGCATCATTCTCGCCCACGCCGGCTGTAAAAACGATTGCGTCCAGGCCATTCAAAGCGGCCGCATACGCGCCGATGAATTTCTTGATCCGGTAGGTATAGAGCGCATAGGCCAGCTGTGCTGCGGGATCGCCGGCAGCATACAGCTCGCTGACGTTCCGCATATCATTGTGGCCGCTTAAGCCCTTCATACCGCTTTGCTTGTTCAGCAGGTCTGAAATTTGGTCCGTAGTATAACCTTTCTGCTCGCTCAGGTAAAGCAACACAGAGGGGTCGATGCTGCCACAGCGGGTACCCATGACCAGCCCGTCCAGCGGCGTCATACCCATACTCGTGTCGATACAGCGCCCGCCGTCCACCGCGGCCATGCTGCAGCCGTTGCCCAGGTGTATTGTAATGAGTTTAGCGTCAGGCTTGCCAAGGTAAACGGCAGCCTCCCGTGCTACAAATTCATGGCTTATGCCGTGAAAACCATATACCCGGATCGCGTCCTCAGCGTAGAATTTTTCCGGGATCGCATAGCGATAGGCCTCTGCCGGCAATGTACGGTGAAAGGCCGTATCGAAGACGGCTACCTGCACGGCATGAGGGAACAGTTTCTCTGCCACCTCGATGCCTTTGATGTGGCCCGGATTATGCAGCGGCGCCAGCGCGTAAAGGGCGATGATCTTTTCCTTGACCTCCGGCGTGATGACCGTGGTAGCGGTCAGCGTTTCGCCCCCATGAACCACGCGGTGGCCTACGGTGACGATGTCTGTTGGGTTTTCAATTACCGCGATATCCGGGCGCGTCAGCACCGCCGTCAGCGCCTGCATGCCGGCTGCATGGCCGCGGACCGGCTGGTCAAGCCGGATGGTTTGTTCCCTCCCGGGCGTCAGTAGCTTATGGGTGAGCTGGCTGCTTTCCTGCCCGATGCGTTCGATAAGACCGCTACAGATCGCCTGGTCAGAATCCGCTGGAAAAAGTTGATATTTAATAGAGCTGCTGCCCGAATTGATCACCAGTATATACATGGTTCAAAGATAAAAGATTAAAGCACGGTCTCCTGCGCCTGGATAGCGGTAATGATGACCGTATTAAAAACGTCATCCACCGTGCAGCCGCGGCTGAGGTCATTGACTGGCTTGTTGAGACCCTGCAACATGGGGCCTATAGCCAGCGCGCCGGTCTCCCGCTGCACGGCCTTATAGGTATTGTTGCCGGTATTCAGGTCGGGAAAGATCAGTACACTCGCCTGCCCCGCCACTTCAGAGCCCGGCAGCTTTTGCCTGCCCACCAGCGGATCGACCGCGGCATCGTATTGAATCGGCCCTTCAATCTTAATATCCGGCCGCTGTTCCTGAACAAGCAAAGTCGCCCGCCGGACCTTATCGACGTCTGCGCCGGTGCCTGAAGTGCCGGAGGAATAAGAAAGCATGGCGACACGCGGCTCAATGCCGAAACGTTTGCCATTATCTGCTGAAGAGATGGCGATCTCCGCCAGTTCCTCGGAAGTCGGGTCAGGATTGACCGCGCAATCGCCGAATACCGAGACGCGGTCGGCAAGGCACATAAAAAAGACGGAGGATACTGTAGAGATGCCAGGCCGGGTTTTGATAAACTGCAATGCCGGACGGATGGTATGCTGCGTCGTATGGACCGCGCCGGACACCATGCCGTCGGCTTCTCCTTTATAGACCATCATGGTCCCGAAATAAGATACGTCGGTCATCAGGTCCCGCGCCATTTCGAGGGTGACATTTTTGTTTTTGCGTAATTCATAGAGGGTCTCCACATACGTCTCATACTCCGGCGCATTCGCCGGATCGACGATCCTGATCTGCCGGAGATCCAGGTCGATACCCAGCCGCTTCACGGCGGCGGCGATCTCGACAGGGTCGCCTAACAGGATAAGGTTGACCAGGTCCTGCGCGATGAGCCGGGCCGCGGCCTGGAGGATACGGTCATCACTCCCTTCCGGCAGGACGATCGTCTTCTTTTGACGCTTGGCCCACTGTGTCAGCTGGTACTGGAACATGTGTGGCGTCATGGCCACGGAATGAAAAGTGATGATCTTTTTATTTAACGCATCCAGGTCAATGTAACGGTTAAAAGTCTCAATGGCCAACTGGATCTTTTTATGCTGCCCCGGCCGTATCCGGGAACGTACCGAGGCCACCTTGTTCGTGGTTTCGAACGTGCCGGTGTTCACGGCCATAATGGGCACGATGTGCTGCAGCCCTTCGATCAAACGCATCACCGGCGGCTCGGGGGCCGTGCCGGCGGTCAGCACGATGCCGGCTACCCTGGGATAACTGGCCGACAGGTTGGCCTGAAGCGAACAGATAACGATATCCCCGCGATCACCCGGGGTGACGATCAGGACATTCTCCTTCAGGTAATTCAGAAAATTGGGCACTTGCATCGCCCCGGTCACAAAGTGATCTACCGGTCCTTCCAGCAGGCCCTCGCCAAACAGCACCTTGCCCTGCAGCTGTTCGAATATCTCGCCAACCGTCGGGCTTTCCAGGGCCTTATCGGTCGGAATAACTGCGGTCAGGATGGTGTCCGGAAGTTGCTTGGCGAGCAGTGCGCGGATATCAGCGGCTTGCGCGGGCTGAACGCGGTTGACGATCAGTGCGACGACCTGGATCTCCTGGAGCTGGTAGGCCTGCCAGAAGTTCAGCGCCTCCTGTAAAATATCGGCAATGGTCTTATGCTGGCCCGACACCAGCAGAATGACCGGCGCGTTCAGGTTTTTGGCGATCAGCAGGTTGGTCTCAAACTCAAAAGCGGTTGCCTGACCGGCGAAATCGCTGCCCTCCACGATCGTAAAGTCGGATGCTGTTTCCAGCGCTTTAAAGCGGCTGATAATGGTATCCAGCATTTCGCCATGCCGTTGCTCCTTCACCAGTTCCAATGCTTCCTGCCGCGTAAAGACGCAGGCTTCCGCGTAGGTCTGCGGCAATTGAAAATGGCTGATGACGGTGTCGATGTGGCTGTCTTTTTGCCCTTCGGCGCCGGTAGTGACAACCGGTTTAAAATAGCTGATCTTCTGTGTCCTGCCCAGCAGCATATTCACCAGGCCGAGGGCAATCATAGATTTGCCGCTATACGGCTCGGCGGAGGCAATAAAAATACTTTTTGTCAAAATTTATACGTTTAGTTTCCGGATCAGGCCGCCCATTTGCTTTCGATCAGGCCATATTTGATGCTTTTTAACACGGCCAGGGCGCCTGCGACCGCCGTTTGCAAACTGATAAAGTCTTCAACTAACTGCAGGTTGATGCCGCTGCCTGATTCAACGATTAAACGCTCCATTTTGTTTAGGAAATCGTGGACATCATCGTTCAGTTTTTGCTGGATCAGCCGCGCGTCATCCAGCCGGGCGGTCAGGTTATTCACGATAGTTCCGGCAGCAGCAATCGTTAATTGATGTCTCAGAAAATGCTCCTCACTCTCCAGGAAGTCCAGATCGCTCAGCCACTGCTTGCCCGTCAGGTAAAGTTCCTGTAACTCTACGGCCAATGCTTCATCCTTTGTTTCGGTTTTCATCTTATTAAGTTTTTACTCTACAAAGGTCGGCAGCGGCCGGTATCCGATTTAGGCCTGGCGTCATGTACAAAAATGATATTGGTCACCTTTTACCGGTGCCGGCCGGCTGCATTATGTACCGTGAATCGTTCATCCCTGGATCTTATTAAGTGGTGTCAGCAATTGAGCTGTCTAAAATCGCCTTTGGTTTATGGAAGCTATTAGCAGGTTATCGATTTACTGGTATTTCGAAACAAAATGTTGAACCTTTTTCCGGACGGCTTTCTACCCACAGTTTTCCCTGATGTTGAATGATGATCTGGTCACAGATATATAACCCGATACCAAATCCGGATATCGTTGACCGTGGTTCCTGAACCCTGTAGAATTTAGTAAATATGTATGCCTGCTGCTCTTTATTAATACCGATCCCAAAATCCTGTATGGCAACAATTGCTTTGTCGCCTGTTGCCGATACGGAAACCTGCACCCGGTCAGACCCAGGAGAATATTTAACCGCGTTTGCCACGATGTTGAGTATAACCTGCTCGATACGGGTTTTATCGGCCACCACGAATAATTGATCTACGCTTGTCGAAAATTCGATTCGGTGGGATGGCGAAGTAAATCGCATTACTTCGACCAGTTCATTTGTCAATTCGATCAAATCAAAACGAGCAAACGATAATGGCAATTGACCATCCTCTCTGGAAGCATAAAGCAAATCATTGACTAACCGGCAAAGCTTGTCCATCTGTTGCAATGCTTTGCTGATAAATATCTTATTCGGGTCATCATTGGAAAGGGCTCTATGCGCAACTTGTAAATAACAACCCAGGCTAGTTATTGGCGTTTTTAATTCATGACTGGCCAAACCTATAAATTCATGCTCCCGCGCTTCTAACCTTCTTATCTTCTCATATAGCGTCTTAAGCTCGGCACTTAGCGGGCCTTCATCGTTTTTGACTTGGACCGGAATGTCGATAAGTATATCTATGGCACCTGTTAATTGTCCCGCTTGATCAAAGATTGCGGCGGGATAAGCGTGAACCGCAGCAGTACTTCCATCCGGTCGATGGATGATGATTTGTTCCCCGTTGATTGCAAGTCCGTTTCTGATAGCCTTCGCCAGGGGAAGTTCGTCCGAGGGCATGAACTCCCCGTTTGGCTTACTTGTTTTCCACGAACCAGACCACAAATCGCTGCCAATTTCGGGTTTTCTTCCCCAAAGGTTCTCCGCAGCACTGTTAAACGACGTAAGATAGCCTTCTGCATCACAGGTATAAGCAGCAACGGGCAAATTATAAAGCGGATTAACTAAATTATCATTCTGGAATGGCATCATACTAATAAGGGCTGCTCGGCTGGATCCTGCTTCTTAAATTAACAAACATAAATCATTTCATATTGTTGGTAAAAAATTGATTTATAGAAAAATGGGGCATGATTTGCCGGGCTTGACTTACATCCTGATATAAAACTTTGTGCCTTTGCCTTCTGTACTTTTAAAGTAAATACTGCCAGAATGTTGTTCCACGCTTAACTTGGTAAAGTATAAACCCAGGCCGATTGATGGCTCTCCGTTGGTTCCGATCCGGCCTACAGGTGTAAACTTTTTAAATATATCGTCTTTGAATTTTTCAGGTATGCCAACCCCCGCATCAAGGACCTTTAATATTAATTGCCCTTTTTCAACCTTGCTGGTTATTTTAATAGTGGAATTTGGATAGGAGAATTTTATCGCATTTGAGATAACATTTTGTACCGCTCGTTTTAACTGAATCCGGTCAATGTCTCTTTCTACCTTCTCCTCGCAAAGCTCTGTTGTTATCGTAACCTGTTTGAGCAGACCCAAACCCAACTGTTCATCAACGCATTGCTTGTAAAAGCTATTCATTTCTGTTGGTTGTTTAACAAGTGGCTTACTTTCGTCGATTTCAGCAAACATCAGATCGTCCAGTATGTCCATCGTGTGTTTACAGGAAAGACTGCTTAGTTTTATCAGGTCGCGACTTTCTTTGTCTGTTATGGTTTCATGCAGCAAATTTATCAGTCCGCGCAAGTTGCCGATGGGGTTTCGCAGGTCATGTATGACTTTTTGGTAGTGCTGCTTGGTTTCTTTTTGCACCTCAACGAGTCTTTCCATGATCGTCATTAAGGCGATCACGCCAATAAAGCCATCTTTTTCATAAACAGGCAAAAAATCCGTTTGTGCTTCTTTCATAAGCTTAAACACGTCAAAGATGATTTCGCCCTGGCTCACTTTCGGTTTGGAAATATCGATTTGACGAAGGCTAAGTGATGGGTTGGCTTGCAGATCATTTAGGGTGATGATGCCGGTAATGTGTTGCGCCTCATCTGTTACTGCCAGGTATTGGTGCTTTCTGAGCCACAAATCCACGACAGCTATGCTTTCCGAAACGGAGATATAGGTAATATCCCTGTCAATCAAATTATTTATCTTCATTAATTAACGTTTAGGAATTCCACCGCCAAGCCGGCTATTCTGTTTTCAATAGTACAAGATTTCCAACCTGATATTGAATTTCTCACCTATAGATGGCCGGTCACTGCGGCTTCAAATATACGCCTACTATCTGTTTTAAAACCATTTAAGATGCTTAACCCAGGTATTAAACAAGCGCGGGATACTTAAACAATGCCCTAAGCTATCCTCGCTAAAACAAGAGCAACACCCAAACGCCTAATTTTGTTCGCAGTACTTTCAGGGCATTGTTGACCTGCTTGGATACATTGTTCTCAGAAGTGCCCAGCTCTTCGGCGATCTCTTTGTAGGAAAGATCTTGCAGCCGGTTCATTTCAAACATGCGCCGCATTTTTGGCGGGAGGGCCTGGATCTCTTTCGCTATATAGGCCTTCATTTCGTTTTCCCTTACCCGGTGGTCGGTGGGCGGGCTGGCGTTCCTGCTGAGATATTCTTTGAGGGAATCGAGGTGCCTGGTCTTGACCTGCTCATGGGCGAACAGGTCGAAGATTTTATTTCGTACCGCGGTGAACAGATAGCCGGCCAGGTTGGAGATGGGTAAGCTGAATCCCCTGTTGAACCAAAGATTAGTGAATACATCCTGTACGACATCTTTGGCTTGCTCCTCGTCGCAAAGCTTTTTGTAAGCATGGACATAGAGCAGGTAGAAGTAACGGCGGTAGATCTCATTGTAGGCGGAATGGTCCGACTCTTTGAGGAGTTGGAGAAGTTCATTATCTGAAAGTGTTTTGTGATCCCCCATCCGCTAACATCATTAAAATGTAAGCCTCAGACTAAATCGGAACGGGAGTACTAATACGGCCGGAACCCACCTGTCATGTGCGCGGCTCTGGTAAAGCCAACCTCTTTCGAGGCCCTCTCCATGACATAAGCGAGCTCCGGCCCTATTGGAATATAGGGTAACGGAACTACACTTACCACGCAAAGGAATTTACCAGATTTCGCGCGAGGCTCGTTAGCAGTCTTAATTTTTATACTTAAGAGGCTGCAAAAATAACTTTTTATCGTTTATTAAATACTAAGATAGCGAGTTAGACCCACATATGGGTCATAGTGCGGTTTATTTTTGCATTTTTTTATTGTTGATGGCTCAAGAAACTAAAACATCGGCAATAGAACAGTATGTCATTGATTATGTAACAGATCTACGAATAAAACGTAGGCTCAAACAAGATGACATTGCTACCATAATTGGTGTCGGCAGGTCTTTTATAGCCAAAGTGGAAGATTCTAAACATAGGGCTAAGTATAATCTTAATCATATTGACAAGTTAGCGGATCACTTTGGCCTATCTCCTAAAGATTTTCTTCCGCAAAAGGCAAATAAACATTTATAAAATATTATGGCGTTACCTGCGGCCCAGGCTTTTGTTACAAGCCCTCGCCGCTGCGGGCTTTTCACGTCAATCCTTAACGCGTCTAACAATGAAGTATTTTATCCGCTAAAATATAATAGCGATAATAAATAGTTATCTATTGTTGGTTGTTACTCATGAGCAATACTTTTTCGTGTTAAGTCCTTATACAAATTAAATTAACTTTATACAGTTTTCAGATTTATAGGGTATAAGTTTAATTAAAACTAATGTGGACTTCCTCTCCAAATCGTGAGCTTGGGCTATTGACAAGCTTAAACGATTTTATAGTAAACCTCAACAATAAAGGCAGTTTCGATTTCCCGGATCTTTCTGCCAGCGGAAAAATATTGGCATTGTCGGACTATGGCGGCGAGCATAAAAATTCAAATTTTTATTGCTATTCATCTTTGATTATGGATTTTGAAGGTATAAGCCCGTTTTCCCATTACATTACGCAATTTAGAAAGTCTTTTAACTTAGAAAAAAGGAAAATAAATTATAAAAATCTGAATGATAATATCCGTTTTAGGGCACTTTACCCTTTTTTGCAGCTATCGAATAAGATTAACGGGCTTTTAGTCTCAGTACTGGTCCATAAAGAACTTATAACACTATTCAAAAATGAGCTTGATTTTGATAAGCCTGAATTCCAGCCTTTAAAGGTTTGGCATCCTAAGACTGTAGAGAAACTGCTAAGAGTGATTACTCTAAATGCTTTTTTCATAGCGGGTTTATCTCATCCAACGCAGGATATTATGTGGATAACGGACCAAGACGACATAGTTGTAGATGACAACAAACTAACGATAATTACCTCGTTATTTATGAAATCCATTAGCCCGTTGCTGAATCATGATATGGGACATTTAAGATGTGGTAGAACCAATATTGAAAAAGATACGATGTTTTTTGAAGATCTGTGTTCGCTACCTGATCTTGTTTCCGGGGCGTTAGTTGATTATATGACTTTGCAGGAAAACAACGGAATTTTCCCTGAAAGCAATTTGATTATTGCCGCGCCGAAAGATATAAAAGAGAAAATAAATAGGATAATTTATTGGCTGACAAACAAGAGCAGCGCGATCAGGTTAAAAAAATTATGTTTAGTGCTAAAGCCAGGCATCAATAATAGCGTTAATATGGTATATATTGATTTTCATGACCTTCGGGGTTATGCGCCTGATTTGAAATGATGTAAACTATTATAGTTACATTGCTTTAAATACAGCCTAAATGAATAATTTCGGGGGAAATTGGACTTATCAAAAGATACAGATCATCGAATTATATGCGAAAGCGTATCTGCAAATCATGAAAGAACATCCGTATTGGAAGTTGATGTACTTTGATGGTTTTGCTGGTACGGGAGAAATAAAGATCGAGGGAAAAATAGATTCTAAAATTATCGAAGGAGCGGCCAAAAAGGTCGTTTCCATATCTGATCCACGGATGTTCGATATGTATTATTTTGTAGAATTGGATCAAAAAAAAGCGAAACAACTGAAAGAAAGCTTAGCGCAGGTCAAGAAAAGTGGTGTTTTTATCGTTTCTGATGACTGTAATAAGAAGTTGCTCAGCTTATCGCAATTTTTAAAAGGTGAGGTTGGTAAAGACGGCAAAACTTTTAAAGTTTTAGCATTTATTGACCCTTGTGGAATGGCCGTTAACTGGAGTTCCATAGAAGCTTTAAAAGGCTTAGGTATCGACATGTGGATATTGGCACCAACAGGCCTAGGTGCAAATCGGTTACTTAAAAAAGACCGGAAAATATCGGAAGCTTGGTTAGGAAAGTTAGAGGCATTCTTTGGGATTGAACGGAAAGAAATTTTAAATAATTTCTATAGTGAAAATGTTTATGAAGACCTGTTTGGCAACCAAACTATACAGGTAACTAAGAAAAAAGCAGCGACCAAGAATATTTATAAACTCTATTCCGATAGAATGAAAAATGTTTTTTCACATGTTTCCGAACCCTACGAACTGATCAATCGGCAAAATTCAGTTATGTTTCATCTATTTTTAGCTTCAAATAATGAAACCGCTATAAAAATAGCCAATGATATCATTGGTAAATTAAAGCGCCATTTATTATAGGGCTAAAACCGCTAAGTTGGGCATCTGCCGGTAAACCTCTCCGTTTAACTGACAGCCGCCTTTTGCATGTTGCGGATTCTGAGCGTCTATTGTCGGGTCAAAAGGATTGTCGTTAAATTTGGCCTTCCCCCATTGTTTAAAGAAAAAAGCTACATTTTCCGCTGTGCATTTTGCTTGAACAAACTCAATCCATTTTTTCTTAACCGGCCTCGCTTTATGTCCTGATTCCCCCCCTACGATCACCCAATCAATCTGTTCAAGATTTAAAGTTTTAACTGGCCCAATCAATGGTTCAATAGAAAGGAATTTAGTTTTTGCAGCAGTCTTAGAAAGTTCATCAATTCTAAATGTATAGTCTTCATTTTCGACAGAAACTCCCATCCATATATTATTAGTCCAATTTAAATAGGGTGAAAGCTCCAGTAAGCGGGTTGAACGTTTAGTTAATACCTGATATATATGCTGCGGTGTATTATTCATTACGCTAAACACTGCCTGGATAAAAGACAAAGGAACATCATCGTGGAAAAGATCACTCATTGAATTAACAAAGACCACTTTTGATTTTTTCCAAGTAAAAGGGATGTTTAGCGATTCAGGATGAACCCTTAATTTGAAACCGTCCTTATATTTTTCCGTTCCCATTGCCTTTAAGCGCTTGGACATGGCTTCGGCATAACAAAATTTACAGCCTGGGCTAATTTTATTGCAGCCTGTAACAGGGTTCCAGGTCAGCTCAGTCCATTCGATATTTGATTGTGCCATTACTTTATTTTAAATTTAATCTTATCGGGATTCTTCTTATAGTCCTGATAGTTAATATAAAATGATCCTTTACGGGCCACCTTTCCATCTTTTTGTACCGCTACCAGCCGGCCATCCGTTTGAAGTTTAGCCAGAATTTGATTGGCGTGTTTCGGTAAATGACCGTGATGCAGGGTAAAGCGATAAAGGTCTGCATTACTTTTGAAATCGTTTAGAAAATTATTTAAGTTTCGTTCGTATTTAAGTGTGTTTGGGGTTTTCACTGCTTGGCTGAATAAGGAATCATTTTCGTAATTCCATCCCCGACCTTCTTCTTCATCAATTTGCCATTTTGCGTCCAGCATCCGATCAAAGCCGTATATGTGACTTGTAAAAAAGAACAAGCAAAAAAATTGATTTTTATCCCTGGTTATTATGAACGAATCAACAAAATATTCATCGCCAATGCTTTTACGAAAAGCATCTTTAAGTGTTTCGATAAACGCAAGCCCGGTAGAACTGGTTGGCCATTCGGCTGCCGGTAACAATTCCTCGATAAAATCTTTAAGGCATTGCGGTGTGCCGTTTTTCTCAAACCGGAACATAAATTGTGTCGGAAGGAATAATAAGACCTCGGTTTTTTTTGATTTTAAAAGCTCCTTGATGTCTTTTACCTGAATGTCCTTATAACCATAAGGATCAATAAATATAAATCCCTTTTCGGTACGGAACCGGTTAATTTCGGCGATAACATCCTTTAAAATATCCTTGTATTCTTTTTTGCCATACTCGAGTTTCCCTGTTTTATCATCATGCAGCTTTAAACGATTGATCGATTCTTCAAGCTTTTCAACTTTTTCCGCATCATAATCATTAAAAAGACAATTGAATTTACCGTTTTTGCCCTGGGCAATATTATCATCATAGATTTTTTTAATAACCTCCAAAATACAGATCGGGCTGCCTTTCCCACCGTTTTCATAAACCCCCTCAGAGCAAAATAAGTCATAAAGATTAACATCACTGGTATATGGTGACAAGTTCAGAATATTCAGATAACGTTCTAAATAAAGCTTTAACAACTGGACCTTAACTTCCGAGTGCTCGTACATATTGACTTGCGAATCTTTTAACGACATTAGCGATGATTTAGGTAATTTACTAAAAATATTAGCATAACAAATTATTTCTATCTTTGTGTATTATGCTGCTAAGATCGACCGGGACGTACTCGTATGGATCTATATTGTAAACATACTAATTTTCAATAATTTATATTTACTATATTAGATACATGGAGGCTGGCAATTCTGGTAGTTGTCGAAATAATTGATAATGATTAATATTGTATCAAAAAACAGTGCCGGGAAACCAACCTGATATTATAAAGCTTTATCGAATAGTTCATATAGACAATATTGAATATTTGCTGACGAATGGTATGCATCATCGGGAACATGAAGATGCTGATCCGAACTATATTAATATTGGTGATAGTGATCTAATTGCTAAACGGCACGAATATCCTGTAGGTATCAATCCGCCGGGTGGGACACTGGGTGAATATGTACCTTTTTACTTCGGCCCGTTATCGCCCATGTTGTACAATATAAAAAACGGATACAGCGGAGTAAAACAACGACCACAAAAAGATATCGTGTACATTCTTTGCAAATTAGATGATGTAACTGAATGTTGTGAAGATTGGTGTTTTACAGACGGGCATGCAAAAAAGCGCTTTACCGAATTTTATAATGATATTGATGAACTAAGCCATGTATCCTGGGACATTGTCGTGGCACGTTATTGGAGCGATACCGAAGAAGACTACGACAGAAGGCGAAAAAAGCAGGCTGAATTTTTAGTTAAGGACTATGTGCCGGCAAAATGTATATTTGCGATAGTTACTTATAATAATGCTGCCGCTGATACAGTTAAAGAAATATTAACTAAACTTAATTTAAAGATACCCGTAAGAGTAAATCCAAACGGGAACTATTACTATTAATGAATTACTTCAAAGGAAATCTTTTAAGCGCGCACACTCAGGCATTGGTGAACACGGTTAACACCGTAGGTGTTATGGGTAAAGGCATCGCCCTGCAGTTTAAGGAGCAATTTCCGGAAAACTTTAAAATATACGCAGCCGCCTGCAAACGCAAGGAATTACATACGGGCGATCTGCTCGTAGTTAGGGAAAGCGATCTGGAGGGTGAAAAAATCATCATTAATTTTCCGACTAAGACCGAATGGTTCCTGAAATCAAAATATGAATATATTGAAAAAGGGCTACAAAGATTAGCGGAAGTCATAAAGGAATACGAGATCACTAGTATTGCGATCCCGCCTTTAGGCTGCGGTAACGGCGGCTTAAAGTGGGACAAGGTAAAACCAATGATCGAGCGATACCTTGGCCATCTGACCAACGTGGATATTCGGGTTTACGAGCCCAATGAAGCGGTAAAGGAACTGCTTAAAAAACAAGACGCGGAAAAGGAAGTTAGATTGACCACTGCGAGGGCAATGCTTTTATATGCTTTATTTTACTATGAATCATTAGGTGAGCATACCAGTCTTTTCGTGGCGAATAAATTAGCGTATTTTCTGCAACGCCTCGGTGAAACCTCGTTTAACAAGCTGAAATTTCAAGCGCATCATTATGGCCCGTACAGTGTTGGTGTGGAGCACGTTTTACATAAGCTTAACGGTAAATACCTTAAAGGTTTAGAGCAGATGAGCGCGAAGGCTTTTGAGCCTTTAGAACTGCAGTATGATAAATTTAATGAGGTGAAGGATTACGTAAAAAAAGAGTTTTCATTGGAACAAAAAGCTCGTTTGTCGAACCTGGTTAAACTAATTAATGGTTTTGAATCAACCCTATCTTTGGAAGTTTTAGCAACGATTGATTTTGTTAAAAAAGAAAATCCAGGGATTAGTCAAGAAGGTGTGGTTGAAAAAATCCAACAATGGTCTGATAGAAAACATAAGCTTTTTCATCCCAAATATATTGAAATAGCGACAAAGCATCTTGCCGAATATAGTAATGGATTTAATATTTCATGATACTATCGCATACCTTTCTCTTTTTTCCAGATCAAACTCATAACCGTTGAGTCATTTAAGTAATAGCATTTTTCAAAAAGCTGCTCATCTTTACTAATATTGAAATCTTTGAACCAGTCATCAGGCCAAAGCAATTGTTTCTCAGGGTATTTTTTACCCGTACTAAAAAATTCCCCGGCAGCGGTTGTCGGCGGAACAGGCGCACCTTTTTTTGGCAGATATTTGTATTTAAAATCTTTTGAGGGCATTTTCCAATCAATCAGCCCATTTATTACCTTAATAATTAGCATAGGAAATAAGTTGAGTTCGAAATACCTAAAGATCACCGAAGATATGCTTGTTTGAAAGTATTTCGCGAGGTCTACAAACAATTTGGGATCAAGGGGGCGCCTGAAACACTGTTTCCTAAATAATTTCTCAGGCATTAATAGGCAAGATGCGAAATAGTCAGCCTCCCGCTCTACCGGGTTTTTTGCCATAAGACCATTAAACGATGGGTGTGATGGGGTTTTGCCGCTCTTTAATGCATTTCTATGTTCGTCAATAAAATAATGTCCGAGTTCATGAGCGAAAGTATATCGAATACGCGGATTGTTTTCACCACGGAGCCGATTTAAATTGATGTATATATGAAAGCGCCCTGAATGGTGTTCCAGTAATCCGTCAAAACTATCCTTGTAATTGTTATATGAAAATGTGATGCCTTGCTCTTTGGCGATTAATTCTGGGTCTATAATGCTGCCATCGTAAAAGCGCAGTGCAATTGCCTCAGCCAACTCTGCTATTTCTGCTCTCCGGTATGCTAATAGTCGGTCTTCGCTAATCTTTATTATTCCTTCGCTCATCTTCCGCGGCTTTTCTGTCTTTTTTCATTTGTGAATCGACGTCTTCCTCAATTGAGCCGCCCTCTCTTGCTGCTTGTGCTAAATTTGCGTCGATCTCGTCATCTCTCGAAGTATTAAAATCTGTGGTAACAGACAAAAAACCATCGTTAAGAATTGTTAGCGGGTTATCGAAATCTGTGGGTGCGACACATTTTGCTTTTTTGAAATTTTCCAATAGCTGGTCGATATCTTCTTCATTTTCCGGGAAAACGTAGCCAGCTTTTTTCAACGATTCATATAATGAATGATCAAATTCAGGATCTTCCCTCTCGTTAATATTGTCGTTATTGATAGGATACATGAGGCTTACTTTTTGTAGTTGGTTTCCAGGAATGTTTTAACTATTCGATTGGTGCGGGAAATAATAGTGCGAATGTTATCCCGCGATGTATTATAACGGACTGAAAGATCATCAAGCACATCGTCGGGCAGATTTTTAGCTTGTGATTTCTCTCCTTTTTCATAAAACACCCAATATGTCCTCAAAATATCCCGATCTCGTTCTTTTGGAATTTGTGCATAGGCTTTTTCAATCAGGTCTTCGGAATAAGAATATTTGGGTTTTCCCAGGGAAGACTTTACCATTGTCTTGAAGGCAGACCGTTCCGCATCTCTATTTTCAGTTTTTTTGAACTGCGCTTTATATTCATTCCTGGCTATTGTTGCTAACCAACCTAATATAGATTTTTTTGCCTTTTCTGGGTCGGTTTGCCCGTCACAGGTGAATGTATGACAGTATTGATAGACGTTCAACATAACGTTATTGAAAATCACTTTGGTCAGCTCTCTACTATTAGGGTGTGATGAACAGACTCCGCCAACCATGTAATAAAGCAGGTCCTTATATCGTCGGTGAAACTCTGAAAACGCACTATTACAAGCATTCTCATCGTCTTTCATTGACATGATTACGAGCAAGTCTTCATCCGTTTCGGAAATCATTGGTAAAGGGGTATCCCTTTTTATTATCTCCATTATAATTAGGTTTCTACTAATATAAGAAAAGACCGTGACAAATGAACTTGTCACGGTTCATACTTAATTATTGTGACGGGGCAAATAACAAACCCCATTTGAGATCATGGAAAATAAAGAGCAATGCACTGATGAAAACTTCAAGGAGGAGTTGAAACACTTAAAGGAAGAAATTCAACACGAGAAGTCTGAGATTGAATTTGAAGAAAAGCAGATTCAGCACGAGAAAAGGGAAATTGAATACCTGGAAGAAAAAGTTGAGGAACTGGAGCACAGAAAGGACAGCCGTTGTGATTTTATAATCATAGTCAATGCCGAGGAAAAGCATTATCACGAGCGGGAAATCAGTTTTAAAAAGGTTATTGAATTTGCTTTTGGTACGATGATAGAAAACGGCACCAAGGCATATACGGTAACCTATAAAAAAGGCCCGAAAGAAAATCCTGAAGGTTCCATGATCAGCGGGCAAGTTGTTAAAGTTCAAGATAAAATGAGATTCAATGCCACACAAACTAATAAATCCTAATCCCGATTTAAGGCAATTATGGGATGAGGGTTATGAGATTGAGATAGTAGATGCGTTTCTAATGATACACCATATTCCGTATTTAGCCAATGATTTAACGGTTAAATACGGAACTCTGGTCTCAACGTTAGACTTGGCAGGAGACCTAACCGTTCGACCTGGTACGCACGTGACAACCTTTATTGGAGAACCCCCACATCATCGGGATGGGCGGGCCATCAATGCCATCATTATTGGTACCGCGCCTCAAAAATTGCACGACAAAATCACAATCAATCTTACTTTTTCGAGTAAGCCAGATGTCGGTTATTATGATGATTATTTTCAAAAGATGGTTACCTACATAAATATTCTAAGCTCGGAGGCAAAAGCAATTGATCCGTTGGCGAATGAGAAAACCTATAAAGTCATCGAAACCGAAGACGAGTATTCGGTCTTTAAATACTATGATACAAATTCGTCGCGTGCTGAAATATCACCGATTACTGACAAACTGAAAAATTTGAAAGTTGTGATTATTGGGGGCGGGGGTACTGGCGCGTATATATTTGATTTCATTGCAAAAACCCCGGTGGCGCAGATCGATATTTACGACAGCGATGTGTTTTTACAACATAATGCATTTCGCGCCCCTGGTGCGCCTTCAATAGCACAATTGAGAGAACGCCTTCCAAAGGTCGAATATCTTGCTAGTATCTATCGAAATATGCATAGTAATATTGTTCCACATGCCTATGGCATAACAGAGGAAAACGTTGGCGAACTTACCGGTAAAAGCTTCGTTTTCATTTCTATCGATGATAGTAAGGCAAAAGAGCCGATCATTAATTTTTTGGAATTAAATCAGATACCGTTTATTGATGTAGGTATTGGGGTGCAAATTGTACGTGACCAATTGATCGGCGTTGTTAGAACTACTACCAGCACAGAAAATAAAAGGGATCACGTAAGAAATAATAATCGTATATCATTTGTGGACGATAACAATAATGATTACGCCAAAAACATTCAAATCGCAGAGTTAAATGCAATCAATGCGAGCTTTGCCATTATTAAATGGAAGAAAATTTTCGGCGTATATCACGATGCGGAAAAAGAGAATCACACAACTTATACCATAGATGAAAGCCAGTTACTCAATGAAGACCATGACGCTTAATTTCGTAGAATTGATGCCAAAGGAGATCGAAGACGGTGTTCTTTATATTTCTATGGAATATGCCACCGCTATACATCGGTGTGCTTGTGGATGTGGTAATAAGGTTGTTACGCCATTATCTCCAAAAGATTGGAAACTTAATTTCAATGGCGAATCAATTTCTCTATTCCCATCAATAGGTAATTGGAACTTCGATTGCAAATCGCACTATTGGATTGTTAACAATAACATTAAATGGGATGTGAGTTGGTCAGATGAGATTACAGCTACTAAAACAATTTTCAATAAATTAAAAGACAAATCGACCCATAAAAGAAAGCAACGGTTTTCATTATCATCACTCTTACGAAAATTAGTTACGTTTCATTTTTGATCTTGTGGATTTATTTGATTTTATAGCTCATGCTATGTCGGAGATTAGGGCCAATTGATTTAATTATTAAAATAATGAATCGACATGCTTGAATTATCGAACTATACATTTTCCGCATCAATTAAGGATAACTGAACATTATCTATGACAGTCAAGCTAAGAATTTTTTAATATCAAAGAGCCTAGTAATTAGGCTCTTTGATCAAAATCAAACGGTCATTTTACGCTTTCGGGATTGATTTTTTTTTTCGGACAGATCTTCCCCTTTCTGCTGGCTTTGTTTTTTGTCGTTTGATTGTTTTTGTTCGGGTTTCAGCAATTCTTCGCGTTTGATCTTTTTCATTTGGTGGTCGTAAAGATCTACAGTCTTGTACTGCGGGCTGGCGGAGATGAAGTATTTCTTTTCTTCGCCATTGCGCTCCACGGTGATTTGCTGGGCGTTGCCTTTCTTTAACGAACGGAACAGGTTCTCGGTACCTTCCGGAGTGTTGAGTTCCTTGATGCCGTTATCTTTGAGCACACTCTCCAGGTCAAAGCCGTAGTTTTCATTGAAACGCTTGATCTCCTTGTTGCCGTTTTGGTTCAGGTTATCTTTATCCAGTTGCAGCCAGGCATGGTAGCCTTCGCCTTCTTTGTTATACAGTTGTTTGTAAACGGCGCGGCCTTCCATCAGGTTAAAGGCTTCTTTGGCAGTAATACCATTACCTTTATTAATATAGAAGGTTTGGTGCTGTTCTTTTTCCTTGCCTTTGTCCAGCGTCGTGTCAAACTTGTTGAAGAAATACATTTCCTGGTTTTCGCCGGCTTTAAAATGCAGGGTATAATCTACCTGCTGCTGGTTGAACTCATGTTTGGCCGTCAGGCTAAATTCCGGCACTTTCTTTTCCATGTTCATTTCAAGTTCCCGGTTTACCTGTTCGCCGAATCCAAGGTTCAGCAGGCTTTTTTTCAAAAATTCTAAATTTTGCGTGTTCATGATTTTGTTTGTTTTTAGTGAAATAATTTGGTGTTCTGTTTCTTTGCTAAAGCCGGAAGGACATGGTTCACTGCTGTTCCATCGCCTATCGTTTACGGGTATTGTCCCTCAGCAGGACAGCGAAATTATCTTTCAATTTTACCCTGATCTTCTTTACTTTCTTTCCCAGGAGTTCCTTAGCCGCATTAATGCCACCGGCCGCAGCCTGGGTACCCAGCGATTGATCCATACTTAAAAATTGCATGCTTTCCACGGCGGAATTGGCCCCATCACCCGCGGCGCCGGAAAGTTCTGCCTCCGGTGCCGGAATTCCAGGCAAACCGTCCATGCTGAATACCGTGAGGTCGGCCGGCAGGATGCTCTTACCGATCCTGATATTTTGGATATTCAGCAGCAGTCGCTGGTTGGTGACCTGGCAGGCACCGAAGAGCAATTGGCCTTTAGGTAACAGGACGCCCCTTAATACGACAGAGTCGGTTAGCTTCAAACGGACCGTTCCGCCGTTCATCACTTTTTGCCTGCCGTCAATGACCGCGGGGATCGCTTGGAAAGCGGTGTCGTCCGATTCCTTTTTGGGTTTTTCCTTAACCGGCTGGGGATTTTGTATGGCCTGGATCTTCGTGAGCATATCACTGAGCTGCTTCATCTCGGGATCATCACCGCCGGAAGAGCTCATGGCCTTCATCATCTTGTTTAGCCTTTTTACTTCGGGGTCCGGCGCTGCCGGCGCATAGCTTTGCTGCTGCGCCTGATTGATCTGCCGGTTGATCTGGGTGAGTTTCGCCTCGATGCGCGCAGATTGTCTGTCGGCGCCGTTCGTATATACCGGCGTGCTGTTCTTACTGATCCCTGCAGCGTCATTATCGATTTTGTCCGGGTCGAATCCCATCGCCTGCATAAAGGATTTACTGACCCCGTCCGCGGTATGGCTGCTGTCCTTCTTTTCCGCTTGATAAATATCCATCTTGTCGGGCGCCGTTTTGTTTTTGAACTGAGCTGAAGGCAAGGCCATGTTGATCCCTTGTTGCTGCCCGGCAGCGCCTGCGTTGGCTGCGTCATTCCCACCGCCCAACGCCCAAAAGGCCATCGTCAGAAACGGGACGATCAGGACCGGGATCGCCAGGTAAAACTTCCTTTTCTTTAAAAACTCCTGTGAATGTTGCGGCACGTGGCCGCTTAGTTGTTGATTTTCCATTACATTACTTTTTTAGGATGAGCGAATCTGTTTTAGCAATAGGTTTGGGGAATGTTCTTGGCAGCTTTGATGCCTGTCCGATATGTGCAGGCAGGAAATTCGGCTGGACGGCCCTTATCGTTGATTGCTGTTGCGCGTGAAAAACGTTAAGACAGACCACCGTAACCCAGGCTGCGCAAAACACCCAGAGGAACGTCCGCTGGCCGGTCTGAGTATGCCGGTTGACCCGGCGATTAATCTTCATGGCCAGGAGAGCCTGCCATCTGATGATATGCGCGGCTATGCGGGCTGCGGTTTGTTCCGTTCCTTTACCGGCAGGTTCCGTTTTTCTTTTGAAGAGTTGCATCAGCTTATTTTTGAACGACGGTGTCGCGGTTAGCTAATATTTCCCAGTGCTGGATTAGAAAGCCATGCGGGTTATTGTCGGTCTGAATTTCAATGTCCCGGACTTCCCCCTGCGTAACCAGCTTACGGTAAACGGTACCGCTGGAGCGTACCAGCTTTTCGGTCGCGTAGCAGACGAATTGATAGGGCCACTGGTTGCCTTCCAATTTGGTGCTGTCCACCGTGATTTCCTGGGAGATATTCGCGGAGATCAGGTTGTTGTAATAGCCGGACTCCCGCAGGTTATCGTATTGCCTTTTGGCGGACTCATCCGCCAGGTAAAGCGCTTTACCGATGTTGGCTTGTATCGCTTTATCATCCGGGCTCAGGTCAAAGAAGTACTCATGGAAGGTTTTGATGTGATCCCGCAGCTCAACCGGCAGATTGGTTTGGCGCTCGGACGCGAGCGCGGTCAGCAATTTTCCATTGTACAGGATATGAACCCGGCCCTGTGCCAAATTAACCGCCTGGGTGCTTTTATAGATGCAAAAGCACATGGTCAGCACATTGCCGATGATCAACAAGATGCTGAATTGCCTGATGTGCTTGAAGGCGGTATCTATGTTTTTAAGTTGTGTGAACATGAGTGTTATTTTTAGTGAGCGGATTATTTTCCTGCCAGTTTTCTTTCCTGGTAATCACCAGATTTACCGGCACCATTGTAGCCGGCCATAAGATCCGACGGCATATTCCGGATGTTCGACGCCCCCTGTTCCATCCGCCCGCCGGCTGCGGATGCCGTGTTCATCGTGGCGTTCCCGGTGCTGATTACCATGGTATTTACTTTTTGCAGCAACCCATGGCCGCCACCCGCACTGACGATGTAGTTAGCCACACTGGGTACAGTGAAATAACCGACGATGCCTATGAGCAGGAATATGAGGTAGGCTGTATCCGTGGAATTAAAAAAGGTGTCCCCTGAGTTCTGGACCTGTACAATATCGATCTTCAGCATATTCTCCTGTACCTTGCCGATAATAGCGCCGAAGATATTCGCCACAGGCAGCCAGAGAAAAACATTGATGTATTTAGCCAGCCAGGAGGTCAGCGTATGCTGAAATCCGTCGAAAACGGATAGGCCTAAAACGATAGGCCCCAGTATGGCCAGGACGATCAGGTAAAAAGTGCGGATAGTATTGATACATAAGGCCGCCGCCTCATAACAGACCTGCAATACTTCGGACATCCATTGCTTGATGGTGTTCCTGAAGTTATAGGATTGCTTATCCATCCAAAACTTCATTTCATTACCTACACTGTTAATCATCCCCTTGTTACCCTCGCCAGTCTCGTCTTTTGGGTGGGTGTATTTATACCAGCGATTTTCATCCCCGCTGCCGTTTTCGCCAACATACGCCTGCCAGGCATCCGTATTTTTTATGGCGTCCTCCTTCGCTTTTAGTAATTTGACTATGGCGGCATCTGAGTTTTGAACCATTCCGCTGGTGGCGGTTACTGTCGGCGATAGTACGCCGTTGATCACAGCGATAACCGTTGGGAATAACAAGATGGCCAGGCCTAAAGCAAAGGGGCGCATTAAGGGATAAAAGTCGATGGCTTCGGCACTGGCGATCTGCCGGTATACCCTTGCTGCGATATACCACAATGAGCCAAAACCGGCGATGCCCTGCCCGATGCCGATTAACTGGCCACACATCGGCAGCATATCATTATAAACACTGTTTAAGGTTCCCTGCAGGCCCTGGATATCTGTAGCCAGCCCCCCGGCACGGGAAAATAAAGGAAAAAACACCCCTGTTCCCGCCAGCAGGACGGTTGTTATTACTGTCTTTTTCATAAGATTGGTTTTAGTTATTTATACCATAGAGCTGTTTGAGCGTTCGCACATCGGCTGCATCTTTGCTACGCTGAAGTGAGAGAGAAATGACCTGATTATTGAAGGACCGCAGGAATTGGAGTTTGTCGGAACAGGTTGCATACAGACGGTCTATCGCCCTGATCCGTTCCGCGTCTGACATCCGCAGGTTATTAGCCGTTACTACGTTCGCAAGTTCTTCGAGGTTATCAAGACTTGCTGAAACCAGCCGGTCATAGACATCGCTCATATAGCTGAGCTCTGTAACACTGAAACTACCGCTCTGCTGAAAGAGTTTACTTTGCCGCTTATATTCGCTGACCAGGCTGGCCTGCATGGAAATGATCTCCGCGACACGCCCGTAATTCCGGACAGCCGGGTTGACCGCCATCAGACCCGTGATGTAGCTATTATGCAGGTTGAAATTTCCTTTGGAAAGGGATGAAATGGTGCCGTAGCCCTGCTGGTAAATCTGGTAGCCCGTTTTCATATCCGATAAAATGCTTTTCATCTGGGTCAGTTTTTCAATATCCAGCAGCAATTGCTGCATTTCCTGGCCTTGTGCAAGGCAGGATGACGCTTTAAAAAGGCCAGGTAAAAAAAGGCAGATGATGATCATTATTTTAAGTTGCTTTTTCATTGTTGGACCACTTAATTAATACCGTAGATCTGTCCGGTTACGTTGATCTGGTTTTGTTCTTGTTGCCGCCGGGCCGTATATAGCTTTGCCTGGACTGTAAAGCCGGCGGCAAAGCGGTAATTCTCCATCATCGCTGTATGAATCCTGGTAACCAACGCGATCCGGTCGGCGTCGCTCATCTCCATCGTGCCGTCGCTGATCACCAGCTGCAGGGTATTCAACTGCTGATCGCAATCTTTCAGGACTGCCGACCGCACTTGCTCCAGATAGCTTTTTTCCTCCCTGGTCATGCCATTGATCTGGCTGATAGCAGCTAACTGTTCCAATATATCCTGCTGCCAGGCCATGATCTCTTTCACCATGGCGTTGTTTTTAACCAACAGGCCAGCGGTTTTCATCCGGTTATAATAAGTGCTATGCAACCCGTACTCTATTTTTAATGAGCCGGAAACGAATCCCAGGCCATTATGCGCGATCTGGTAGCCTTGTTTTAAATAACCCGAAAAGACTTGTAAAGCGGCGATCTGCTGCAACAGATATTTCTTCTGGGTTTTCTTTTGCGCGAACCATTCGGCAAAAGTTTGCGCCCGTGCAGGAAGCGCCATCCCGGTACCGACCGCTACAAACAGCGAGCATACCAGCGCGAGCCTGGCCCGTTCTTTTAAAATGTTAATTGAGCCCATAAAGCATTTTGGTTGTTTGTGTATCCCCCAGTTCTTTGCTGCGTTGCAGGCTGAGCATTTCGTTTTGGGTATTGAACCTTCGCAGGTCACTGTAGTTATCGTCCAGGTGGTCCCCGGCTTTATTGATCAGTTCCAGCCGCTGCTCGTCGGTCATCTGGGTTTTATTACTGTTAACCACTAGTAAGATCTGGTCCAGGTTCTGCACGCTGGCCGACAGGATGCCTGAGTAAACATTTTGCATCGCTTTTAATTCCGCCGGGCTGAAATGCTGGTCCTGCCTGAGCATCCCCCAGGCCCGGTTATATTCCGCCACCAGAGCCACCTGTTTTACGGTCAGGTCCTTGATCCGCTGGTAATAGGCAATGACCGATTTGATCTTCCAAAGCTCGTCATAATAGCTACTGTACAACTGTTGCTGCTGACCGGTCCAGCCCGAGATTTCTGAAAGCCTTAACCTGGATAGCTGGTTTTCCAACACCTTTTGGGCATTTTGCAGCCAAATGGTTTGGTTCTGCATCCGCTGCACTTTCAGGTCGATGGCTTTGATCACTTTGGTGACGGTCAGTTTGATGACCTCACCCACCACGAACTGAGCATTAGCCCTTTGCGCGTTAAAGGAAACCAGCACAATGGTCAGGCTTACCGGTAGTGTTACTTTTAAAATTTTCATAAAGACCTCCCATAACCCGCCTAATGGCGGAATTTAAATTGGCTGCTAATTTTGGTTATACACTATTTGATCTTCCGGTAGGTGCCTTCGAAGGAGAGCGAATGTTCCGCAGCGTTGATGAAGACCTGTCTCCCTAAAGCTGTTTCCTGAAGCACTTGTCTTTTTTTATCAAAAGTTGCCATCCACGTTTCGGCACTAAACTGCCGCGGAAGTATTTTTCCATCATGAATCAACCGGTAGCCAGCTCTTCTTTCTATTTGATAAATTCCCGCTGACAGATTATAAGGTTTTATGATCATGGTGTCATTAGTGATCGTAAACTCGTTTTTAAAGTTCAGAACGTAAAGACCTGAAATAGCCTGATCAGGCCGGTTACAGGCTATTATAATTAAAGCACAAATACCGATTAATAGAATTTTTAGCGTTTTCATATGTTTCAATTTAGTTGGTATTAGTTGTTCGTTGGTCATGGACCAGCGCCGCGATACCTTTTTCGATGCTGCCGTAAGCGGCGGCATACTCTTGTACTTTTACCCTTTCCCGCCCCTCGGTCGTATAGGCATAATATTCTTCCGGGGAAAGTTCGTTTTTGAAAACCTTCATCACCTGCCCGCCCAGGTCGATATAGATCTCCCGGTTATCCTTATTCACGGATAGTACCTGCGCCTTGCCCTTATCGGACATGCCCAGTGTATCCTGGAGTTTATCAAACTTGTTCATGAACTTGCGCATGTCCATCAATATCTTGATATCCGCATTGTTGATGATCGCTTCCTTGATGATCGGCGAGCTGATCAGGTCATCCAGTTCCTGGGTAACGACATTCGGCACACCGTTGAATTTGCGCATCGTTTTGAAAGCATATTGTATAAACCCGGCCATGCCGGAGTTTGCGATCGCTTTCCAGGCCTCGTCGATGGTCAGGACTTTCCGGATGCCTTTCAGCTTTCGCATTTTAGAGAGGAACATTTCCATAATGATCAGGGTAACCACCGGGAATAAAATGGGATGGTCTTTGATCGCGTCCAGTTCGATCACCACGAAGCGCTGATCGAGCAGGTTCAGGTTGTCCGTGGCATTCAGCAAATAGTCGAACTCTCCACCCTGGTAATACGGGCGCAGGACATATAAGAAATTGTCAATATCAAAGTCTTTATCCTTAACCCGCTGTTCTTTCAGGAGGGGTACATATTCCTGTTGCAGGTAATCGTAAAAGGAATTGAAGCAGGCGAAGACCTGCTGGTCTATTTCCAGGTATTGGTAATAACCCTGCAACGCATTCGACAGCGCGACATACTCACTGCGCATAAAGCTTTCATTTTCCTGTTTCCATAAAGTGACCAGCAAAGCCTTCAAACTTTCCTTCTTCTCCGTATCAAGAGTTTGCCCGCGGGGGAGAAAGAAAGGATTAAAGCGGATGGGTGTCGCTTCATCATAAGTAAAATAATAGCCGCCCACCAGCTCGCACAGACCTTTATAGCTGCCGCCGATATCTACGGTAACGCAATGCGCTCCCTGGTCGTAGAGCGTACGCAGGATATGGTTAACGGTCATGCTTTTACCGCCGCCCGAAGTGCCGCAGACCAGCATGCCCATATTAGAGGTGATACCTGACTTCCGGGGCGCATCAAACAGGTCGATAAAGACCGGTTTCCCGGTTAAGCGGTCACAAAACCGGATGCCCTCTGCAGGCGAATCGCTGCGGTAATTTCCTTCCAGGTTAAGGAAACAAGCGCCCTGCTCCAGGAACGTATCAAAGGTGTCGTTGACCGGGAAGTCCGCCGCGTTCCCGGGGATGCCAGCCCACCAGATCTGCGCTGCGCCGTCCGACTCTTGTTTGTTGCTGGCGCCGATCTGCGCCATCGCCGAGCCGACCAGGTTTTTGATGTTCTGCAATTCTTCCCGCTTATCGGTCCAGGCCAGTACATTAAAGTGCGCCTTGACCGGCAGCCTTTGCTGGCCGATAGCCTCGTTGAGAAAATCATTGGTGGCGTCCCGGCCGATCGCGTTTTCGCGGCTGTACGCGGAAAGCGCCTGCAACCTGAGCTTTTTGGCTTCCAGCGTTTTCAGGGTCTTGCCCGTATCGCCGATAAACAGGTATTGGTTATAGAGGTGGTTGCAATCCAGCAACAGGTTGAGCTGCGTGGTAAAGCCTACCGGGAACTTGGTTTTGTCCGTACTGTATTTATCATAGCTCATCCGGCTGCCGCACAAGGCGGGCAGGTCCTCCGCATCGCCGAGGGAGAAGAGCTGGGCATGTTGGTCGCCAATCTGTAGCCGGTCTTTCAGGTGGATATCTTTCAACACCGGGCGGTCATCGGGGGACAGTAAAAAGCAATACTGTTCCAAAAGGCCCGCACGGCCGGCAGAGCCGGCCAGCTCTTCGTTTACCAGTCGTTTAAGTTTCAGTAGCCCGCAGTCACTCAGGATACGCTCGAATTGTCCGGCTTTTTCCAGGAAATCAGCCAGCATCCGCTCGTCCGTAGTTTGCCTGGGCGCGATGTTTTTCCGGAGGATGCCCGAAAAGGCGCTGGTAGCCTGTTTCCGGTCCGCGGCTTTCTGCGTCAGCATCAGGTAACAGGTATGGTCCAGAAAGGGACGGCCCGTAAAATGCCGGTTAGCGGCGGCTGTCAGAAAATTCTGCGGCAAGCCTGCCGTACCGCAGTAGGCATTGCGCATAAAAATATCCTGCTTATGCAAAATGCTGTGTTTAGGCAATACCCTGATGGCCCTGACCCAGGATTGATGGTAAACCTCGTAATCCTCCTCCGAAAGGGTAAAGATCTCAGGCAGGTAAACCCGGTAGGCGACCGTGATGTCGCCCTGTACCGAAACCATGCAATCATGCTCCACTTGATAGATCGGGAATATCTTTTCCGCGTTGCTGAATAATGACATCGCTATTTGATTAAAGTGGTGAATAGTTTACGAGTGCTGAACTTTAAATAACCGGGGAGGTAATGCCGCGCACCGCGCTTCATCAGCCCGTACTGGCCGTATTTGTGGCTGAGCCTGAACACCTGAATAAATAGCCCGCTGCCCAATGCCATGATGATCCCGATGCAGAGGTATACCGGCGTCCCTAAAATATAGACCCCCGCAAAAATGACCAGCAAAGCCACCAGTCCGCCGCCGAGATACCCGATATATTGCGCTTTCAGCCCCTTGAATTCAATGGGCTTGTTGATCCCCTTATTGATGTGATAAACTGGCATTAACTGATCCCCTTTTTATTTTTGCGGGCCCTGCTGTTTGACTGCAGTCCGGTAAGTTGCTCTGACAGGATCTTTTCGCGTTTTTCCTTCGCTATAAAGGTTTCATCGACCTGGTTATAATGACGGGCCAGACCGATGGGATCGAGCACAGTCGGCGGAGGCACAGTTTTCTTTTCCTTGTCAAATGGGATGACAGCCGGTTCATCTTCCCAGAAGTTGTCCATGGAGATCTGGTTCCAGGGGGCGGCCGTCTCCCCGAACGCAGAGATCCGTGCATCCACCGTAAACAGCATACCGCAGATCGTGTATTCGGGCAGTTTTCTTGCCATGTTTTTTGATTGTTTATGCTTTTCCATTGTTTACACCCCGAAAAAAGATTTTAAGACCGTGGCGACCACCACCAGGAAGATGCAGCTGCCGAACCAGCTGGAAGCTACCTTTCCGGTATCGTGTTCCCCATCATTCCACTTCTTAAACACTTTGATGGCTCCGACCAGGCCGACGATGGCGCCGATCGCATACATCAAATTGGTGCCCGTGTCGAAATAACTTTTAACCTGTGAGGTTGCCTGGTTGATCCCGGCGTTTCCATCCTGCGCCATGGCTGATTGCCCGGCCCAAAGCAACAGGCCGGTGAAAGCTGGGAACCATTTTGGGGCCGTTCTTAAGGCCCTGCAAAGCTTGATGAAGTACCTTTTCATGTTCTTGGGTTTTTGTCGTTGTCATTCATCCAATAATCTTGTAAGTCGGTTAAGGTCACGGAAAAGGGAAACAGGTCGGAACCCTCGCTGATCACATAATCGTTGACCTGGGTTTGATAGGAAGTCCCTTTCAGCGACAGATATTTCTGCACGATAAGCCGGAACAGCAGCTCAAAGTTTTCTTTTGATTCGCCGGACTCGTTGATGACCCGGATGAGCGTCTTTACCTCGGAGATCATTTCCGAAAAGTCTAAGGACTCTATATCCTGCGCGTTGGCAGCTGGCGGTGCTTCGGTTTCATCCGGCGGGCCAAAGGATAATTCCTGCTGGGTTACAAAATCAATGTCGTCGCGTTGTATGGCGCCGGCAATTTCGTATGCGGGTATTAAAACGTCACCGCCAGAAAGCTGAGTGACTGCCGGTTTTTTACCGGTAAGGCGATAGATCCATGCCTGTAGCTCCGACCGGTAAAAGGCAAGCCCGACATAGCTATAATAGGCTATAGCGACGACAATGATTACCGAACCGTAAATGAACCATGAGATTTGATGAAGCATAACGTTGGGTTTTGGCGGCAGCCCTATTGCTGCCGTTGACAAGACAAAATTCAGCAATGCCCTCCCCGGAATGCTCCGAGTTTATCCGACTCGGAGTGCAACTATTTTCACTTTTATAAAAGAGCGGCCTGTCGCCGCTCTGTGCTGTATTTACCGTAGCCTTTTCTGTATCCGGAGTAAAAAGGCTTCCTTCATTTCGTCGATGTACAGGGTCGGGCTGGGCCGGCCGCAAAGCCAGTCATAAGTATCATAGAAGTTCCCAAGCGAAATGTTAAATGCCTTTTCAATGAATTTGACAATGCTCTTCAGGTTCTTCTTGCCAAACGCTTCTGTGGCATGCCAGCTATAGATCAGTTCGATCAGCGCGCATTTGGTCTGCTTCCAGTCAAAATCGCGGAACTCGGAATCCAGCTGGATGATCGCTTCCCGCTGGTTGATCTTTTGGATCGCCTGTTCCAGGTGCTCCTGCATCAGTTCGCTGGCCAGCACCTGTGCCAGTTTATGGTCATGGGTCGTACTGAACGCAGGGTCGAAATCGATCATACATTGATCGGGGTCCAGATGGACATCATAGTTGCCGCGGACGAAATAATACTCGTCCAGGTAGGTGGCTTCTGTCCGCACGTATTGATAGAAGGAAAGGTTGCTTTCAAAAAAGTGGTAGAGGATCTTAATTTCATTGGCAAAATAATCCGAAACGACCTTCCCGTTGCCGATAGGCTTCCGGATCTCCATGTTCAGTAGGGACTGGTAGAAGATCAGCTGTGATTTGAACTTCGGCTTGATCTGCTTGAAAAACAGGATTTCCTCTTCCGGCGTGCCGGGATCATTGAGCTTACAGTAATCTTTCAGCTTGCGCAGGTATTTTAAACAGACATGGATAGATTTTTCCAGCCGTTTGATCAGTTGGTCCTCTTCAAGTACCAGCAGGTTAAGGTCTTTATTGAGGTCTGCATAAAGTCTGTCACTAAATTTTGTTATCATTTGTATCGCTTTAAGTTAACGGGCTTTGCCATCCGCTAGCGGAAACGGGTGTTACAAACAAAGCCTGGCAGGTATCCTTTTCTTCATAGTCACATCCTTTCTTTTTTAGGGGAAATAGGTTTTATTCAAATAATTGATCATCTTCTGCAGATAGTCCCGCACCACGGCTGCGGATGTTTGGTCGAGGCTGTAAAATGCCCGGGCGAAGCTCTTAGGCGAAATGTTATTTTGCTTTTTGGTCGTAAAGTGTTGCGTGAAAAACCGGGTGATCCGCGAGACGTTGGTATCCGGGAAACAGCCTGCCTGCGAAAAAATCCGGATAAACAGCGCAAACTGAGGTACAGAAACGGTGAGGGGTAGCCGGAGAGGAGCGGTTATCCGGTTTGTTTCCCCGGCGGGATGGCCGCTTTCGGTTAACTCCCTCAGCCAGCCTGTCATGACCGTGTCGGTTCCTGGCAATTCGGTTTCCAGCGCTTTTTCCGGGTCCACATAAACAGCTGCAAACATTTTGAGCTGACGCGCGATAAAAGCTTCCTTTTCCCGCTTCCCACCCGCCCGGCTGATTTGAGAGGCCAGGTATTCCCGGTACCAGTTCAGAAAATAAAGGGTATTGAAATTCTGCCGGTAAAGGGTGATGGCCAGGGCATCCGTTGGCGCCCCGGCGCTCCGGTGGATGAGCGGGTGAACCATACGGAGCACTTGCAGCAGGTGGTCTGCCTGCCGGTAAGACAGGCCGGATGAAAGGGCTTCATCGCCCAGTTCCAGCACTGATGCCGCAATGCTATCGACCAGCTCACGATCGATGGCAGTCCCGTTATAGGCGATAAGTGCCTCCCGATATTCAGCCAGCTGGACGGATAGCCTGCGGCAATGATCTTCGGTCAGCTTATAATCCAGGTCGAAATAACGATAACACTTGTCCTTCAAAAAAATGAGCAATTGGTCGAGCTCGGTAATTACTGCAGCTAAAAGGCTGGCTGGATCGTCGAGGGCCCAAGTATTGCGACTGAGCGTATTGGACAAGTGGGTGAGCCCGGCCTGGTGAAATTGTACATACCGGGCAATGACCTGTTCTTTCGCGGAACTGAAGAGCTCATGTACCCATTTAGCTTTCAAGTCTGCGCACCGTTCGCGGATCTGCCTTACCTGGTCGGTCAACCATTTTTGGGTGGCTGATTCGCCGCCCTGACCGGAGTTTTCCAGTAAGGCGGCGACCAGCTCTTCGAGCTGATATATTTCCGATTTAAGCAAAACACAAACAAGTTTGTTAACATTTAGTTAATAGGATATGTGTCTCCATTTAGCAGAAATGGCGTTTTTGCAATTTTTGAGATACTCTTTTAACTACGCCGTTAACTTTTGGGCCCTCAGATGCGTATTAACCGTAGTTAAAATGGTTATCGTGGTATTGGTGGGATCAGTGCCTGTTGGCGGATCAGTTTCGCCAAAATTATTATTCGGATGAGCGGTGTTAAAGTCGCAGACAGTATTGATCTGCCTGTCGAGTTTTTTTGATTTTATCGTTTTCATAGCCAATGTGTTTTGGCCCAAAACTATTTTGCTATGAAAAATCAGTGAAGTTTATTACGCGGAGAGCCAATTGAACGATGTAGAAAGTTAACCATGATATTTAAGTGACATTAAAATTCTTGATTTGGTCAAAAAAACAAAGCTGCTGCTACATGTATTGGTTTGGCTAATTTTCATTAGCTATGAAATCATCTATGTAAAATTTACCATAGGATTAACCACTGACCTATTCCATGTCGCCATCTTTTACTGTTTAAACATTGGCTTATTTTATGTTAATGCGCATGTTATTTTAGACTATTCTTTCTTCAGGACGTCAAGACCCTATATGATCTCCATAGGTTTGATATTACTTGAAATCAGCGCTTATCTTCTCCTCAAACTTTCCATTGACTATCTCATCGCCGACCCAAAAACACCCTTGATCCTTCAGGTTAAAAAGGATCAGAAATATGCATTGACCAATATCTGGAGAGGGATCTATTTCATCGGCTTCAGCATTGCCTATTGGTCAATGCGTTACATGCTCAAGTTCAAGGAGCGAAACCACCAAATCGAAACGGAGCAATTGAAAACGCTGGCTAAAAACCTGGAACTGGAAAACAAATTCATGTCGGTGGAAAATGCCTACCTGCAAAACCAGATCAGCCCGCATTTGCTGTTCAATACGCTGAACTTTATTTATTCAACCGTTCGCCTCCAATCGAAGGATGCCGGTGAAGGGGTTTCGCGCTTGTCGGACCTGATGCGCTACTCCCTGGTCAGCGCCGACGATACCCGCCTGGTGTCCCTGGCTGAGGAGGTGGTCCAACTGGAAAACCTGGTGGAACTCTGCCGCATGCGCTTCGGAGAACTGTTCTTCCTCCGCTTCCGCAAAAAGGGAAAGCTGGCTGGTATCCGCATCATTCCGCTGATCCTGATCACCCTCGTGGAAAACATGCTGAAGCATGGCGACCTCGGCGAGCCGGCCAAACCTGCCCGGATCACCCTGGAAGTTAAGGATAACAGCCTTTTTTTTGAGACTAAAAACCTGAAACGAAATACCGCCCTGTACCCCAAAGGCGGACTGGGCCTGAAAAATATTGAAAAAAGGCTGAGCAATTATTACCAGGGCCGCTTCTCGCTTTTCACGCAGGAGGCAGGCGAATTTTTTACTGTCACTTTAACCTTAACACACCTATGAGTATCCGTTGCTATGTGGTAGATGATGAACCCGGTGCCATTGCACTGCTGAAGGACTATATTGAACAGACGCCGGGGCTGGAGCTGGTCGGCAGCTCGCTTAGCCCGGTGGAGGCCATGGACGCCCTGACCGGCGAACAGGCGCCGGACATCACCTTTATTGATGTCGATATGCGCCAGATCTCGGGCCTGGAGCTGGCGGGCCTGGTCAACCTCTATACGACGGTGGTTTTTACTACCGCCTTCCCTCAGTATGCG